>Ga0172374_1000017_pt1 | contig 143934 bp, 73 predicted proteins | sample LakKiv3m_FD_114536 | JGI IMG/M metagenome (GOLD analysis project Ga0172374, IMG submission 114536) | Freshwater microbial communities from Kabuno Bay, South-Kivu, Congo - kab_092012_10.3m | ecosystem: Environmental > Aquatic > Freshwater > Lake | place: Democratic Republic of the Congo... | reverse complement strand
GTGGGAGGAACACTGGGAGCCTCCACCATCGCGCCGATTACCGGAAGTAACCTGACCATCGATTTAAACCAACCACTCCCCAATCCGTTTGCAAATCCGCTTGCCACGCCGTCAGCGGGATTTGCCGATCTTGTGATCCGCGGCCTCAATGATAGAATCGTCGCAACGATCGATGCGTCAGGAAGCGCGAGCTTCAGCGGTAATCTCACAATCGAAGGTGCGACGAAACTCATGGGGCCGATCCAGGTTTCCGAAAGGAGTCTCGGCAGTTCGGTCGCCGTGGGCCAAAATCAATACCAGCTGACCATCAGCGGATTCACGCTCCCGGATACGGAATACAGCTTATTCGCAACACCCAGCTGGGAAACGACGGCATGGGTATCGCAGAAAGCAACGACAAGCGCGACGATCAATTTCTCGAAGCGGGCACCCGCAGACGGTACTATTGACTGGTTACTGCTCCTTTCAGCGCCATAACCACTCGGTTCCGTCGCTGATGATCTCCCGGTCTCCGTTGAGCGTCGTTAGCACTCGGCCAGCACTATTTGCCAACATTCGGAGCATATCCTGGGATGGATGTCCGTAGGAATTCCTACCCACCGAAATGACGGCGACGCGCGGTTTGAGGCTAGTAAGAAAGGCCTCAGACATGGCAGTAGTACTCCCGTGGTGCGGCACTTTTAGCAACTCCAACGTCGAGTCTGCTAATTCCGCGCCACGATACCGCTCTTCAACGCGCGTATCGGCATCACCCGTAAACAGGGCGTCAAACGTTCCGTACCGCAACAACACCACGACGGAATCATCGTTCAGATGATCCGTGGAAGCGCCGAGCACACGAGATTGTATCTGTTCATGCGACGGCCACAGCACGGTAAGCCGCGTATCCCCGACGGTAATACGCTCCCCTTTGGTAACGGTTTTTTCCGTGACGTGGCGGCTTTGGATGAGCTTGGTGAAACGCTCGAAACCCTCAGTCGGATTACGGGAAGCGCTCCGCATCACATAACCGATTTGATATCGTTCGAGTACCGCAATAAGGCCACGGAGATGATCATTTTCCGGATGCGTCAGCACGACGATGTCTATACTGCGGTCCCAAAATGGCATATGCCGCCCAAGACACTCGAGCACTTTGTCATTGGGTCCACCGTCGACCAGCATGTCCCGGCCATCGGGGAACATGACATATGCCGCATCCCCCTGCCCGACGTTACAGAATACTATATGCAGTTTTCCATCCGGTAATGATGCGAGAATTTGGAATACCAATACTAATCCTGTAGCAATACCGCCAATAAATAATCCTGTTTGGATTTTAAACATAATTCGGGAAATATAGATTTAAATATTGAACCGATATTGTATCCATTGCGTGAATTCAAAAATAATACGGTAATAATTTGAAAACTTATAGAATACTTACTTCGGTTAAATCCCTTGTACGCAACCAGCCTCAGCCTTGTATAGTTTGATATAGTTATACTCCCATACTGGCATACGGGATCCTGCTCATGAATTGGACCGTCCGAACAAGATATTCCAAAAACAACCAGTCGACCGACGCAAACACCCAGCCAAGCGGCAACCATATCCAACCAGCTACCACCGTCACCCAGCCCAACCCGGTCAGCGGCCCGATGATCCATCCGATGGCAAGATTGGCAAACGGCGAAATGAGGGATATCCGATGAAAATGAAAAAGTATCAGCGGTACTGTCAGACTCTGGGCGGCAAGTGTGAGACGAAGATCATCTTTTATACCATAGGTAAGCCCTTCAGGAATCCACGATTGAAGACTCGTTCGGCTCGCGCTCCCGCCACCTCGAAAATTTTTCCGTTCCTCACTAAGTGCGCGATTGCATATACCCTTTTGATCTCCACTCACTATGGCAATCGCGCAGTTGTCTTCAACACGGATTCCTTCGCGCTTGGCATCCTTACCGCCGAAGAGTATTATCCCAAGCGTCGCCAGCGCCGACAGTTGAAACGATATGTCAGTCAGCCATGAAAAGTTGAAAATCAGCATGCTACCAACCGCGACTCCCCATGAAAGCAATACAAAATACTGCCTACCCAATAACACGGCAAGAACGGAAATGCTACCCATGATGGCCGCCCGCACGATACTCGGACTCGGCCCCACAAACAGCACAAACCACACGAATAACGCGATCGTCAGGACGCTTGCGATCCGTTTGCCCACAATCCACACCAGCCGACCGGAGACAAGGCGCCCCAGGATAGAAAGGTTTTGGCCGGAAAGCGCCGCAATATGAATCGTCCCGCTAACGATAAGCGCGTCATAGAGCTCCCGAGGTAATGCGGATTTCGTGCCGAACATAAGACCCACCAACAACCCGGCGTGGGGCTCAGGGAGCAGCTGACGGATGATGGAAGTCAATTCAGTAAGCGTGAATAGCGTCATACGTCAGAGTATCAGCTGGTCCTTGAGTTTGCTGAAAAGATTTGCACCCATTACCTTTTTCTCAACGAGTTCCTCCAACCGCATATATGGCCTTCCATCAATTATTTTTTGTGCCGTGACGGGTCCGACACCGGACAGCGTATCGAGTTCGGACGCTAGAGCAGTATTCACATTGATACCCAGTGACAGTGCGCCGCCGTCCGATTCCACGGCGTTGCCATCCGTATCTTCCCGCGTGGCGGGAATATAAATTTTGGCACCGTCGGTAAGCCTTGCCGCCCTGTTAACAGACCGGCTTACCTGAAAAACGTCAGCCTCTGCAGTGAGTCCGCCGGCAGCCGTCAATACGTCGTCCACGCGTGAACCCGCCGGCAGCCGATACATGCCAGGTTGTACTACCGCTCCCTCCACATCGACCGTAAGTACTGCATCCGTCATAACTCCCACACTACTTCCTTCTTCTTGCATATCGGAACTGAATGTTATCGGCGCTATTTTCTGATGCTCTTTTATAAAGATTGTTATAGAAAGAGAGATACAAACGAGGCTTAAAAAACCGAGGGTAATCGGTACGTAGTAGGCACGCCAGGACAATTGAGGGGTGGCAGTGTGCCCCTCATCGGCAACCATATGCATTCATTAGAACACAAACATGCGGGTTTAACTGTGAAGTACGATACAGGTGGAAACGCAACAACTTACTTTTTCTCCACCTCCTGGAAACGAAGAGACCTTTCAAATAATGGCCATTCGGCATCGACGGCTTCTTGGGAGATCCTGCGCGTGCGGCCTCTGGCGTCCGTTACCGTTCTGTCCGCGCCGTTTACTTCAGCAAAATAGAGATCGCCGGTCCGGCCGTCCATGTGGCCGGGGCGTACGAATGCGGTTCCAACCTCAATGCGCTCATCGGGTGCGACGGTAAGCGTGGTCGACTTACCCCGTTCACGCCCGCCTACGACAATTCGCTCCTCGGACGAGACGGGACGCACTAATTTAACACGGACTCTCAGACTCATGCCACGAATTATATCATCCTGTAACAATATTAAGAAGCTTACCGGGTACAAAAACCGTTTTTCGCACCTTTGCGTTCCCGATAAACTTCTGCACCCGTTCCGATGCCCTCGCCTTTGTTTCAACCGCTTTTTGATCCTGCGCACTTTTCCGGTCAAACGGAATTGAATCGCGGAGCTTTCCATTAACCTGAATGACAACCGTGAGCGTTTCTTCAATCACGAGTTTCGGATCGTATCCGGGATACGGCTGGGTGTGGATGGAAAACGTTCCTCCTGCCTGTTCCCAAAGCTCCTCTGTAAGATGTGGCGCATAGGGCGCCAGTAAAGCCAGAAAATCTTTTAGCATCGGGATGGTAAGAGTGCCATTGTCATCTGCCACACTATTGGTAAACTCCATCATTGCGGCGATGGCAGTATTGTAATGTCGCTTGTCGGTGTCTTCAGTTACCTTCTTGATGGTCCGGTGCAATGCTTTGATACACTTGTCACTCACAACCGCATCAGTGCCAGATTCTAAGGAGCCCTGTGCCATGCGCCAAACCCGACCGACCCACCGGGACATGCCCTCCATGCCCGTATCACGGAAATCTCCGCCCTCGGAAAATGGCCCCATGAACATAAGATACAGACGAAGTGCATCAGTTCCATATAGTTTTATATACTCATCAGGATTGACGACATTCCCCTTGCTCTTGCTCATCTTGGCGCCTTCCTTTATAACCAGCCCGTGGGCGAAGAAATTCGGGAAGGGCTCCTCGAAATCCAGATATCCCCAGTCCTTGAGGGCCATGGTTACGAACCGGCTATACATTAAATGGAGTACCGAGTGCTCTGCCCCACCGGTGTAGACACTCACCGGAAGCCATCGCTTGGTAACATCAGGATCAACCAATGCCGAGGATGCTGCCGCGGACCGAAGTGACGGGTAACGTAAAAAGTACCACGAACTATCTAGAAACGTATCAGATACATCCGTCTCCCGTGTTGCCGGACCATTACACCCTGGACACGTTGTCTCGTAAAATTCCTTATGCTTGGCAAGAGGAGCAACTCCGTCATCTCCCGGTTTATAATCGTCAATCATCGGAAGCGCAACCGGCAAATCCTTCTCGGGGACCGCATACCATCCCGGCATATCCGTGCGCTCTCCTTTGCCTGCTTTTTCACAGGCGGCACATCGGATCATCGGAATGGGCGGACCCCAATAGCGCTGCCTCGAAATAAGCCAGTCCCGCAAATGATACGTCGTAACGCGCTTCCCCCACCCTTTATGCTCCAAATGATCCATCATCGCACCGATTGCCCGGTCTATCGGAAGTCCGTCAAGAAATTCGGAATGTACCATTGTCCCGGAATCCTCCTGCACCTGCTCTGACCTCGTGATAGGACTTTCATCATTATCAGGCCCCTTAACAACCCGGAGGATCGGTATATTCATGGCCGTCGCAAACTCGAAGTCGCGTAGATCATGTCCGGGAACGCCCACAACGGCACCGGTTCCGACTCCCATCACGACGAAATCGGAAACATAAATGGGCATCTTATATCCTGTAAGTTGGTTAACGGCATAATATCCCGTTGCTACACCGGTCTTTATACGGCCTTGGGCGATACGCTCAGCACCGGAGGTTTTCTTGGCATCGTTTACGTAACGGGTTATTGCATCAGCGCGTTCGCTTCTTATCACTTCCGGCACTTGACTGATAAAGGGATGCTCAGGGGCAACCACCACGAATGTGGCACCATAATTCGTATCTGGTCTTGTAGTAAAGCAGGTAATTTCTCCAAATGCGGCCCCTTTTTCATCAACTACTTTATAGGCTATGTTTATCCCCTCTTTTTTCCCGATCCAGTTTCTTTGTGCGATCAGCACTTTTTCCGACCAATTAAGGGTAGAAATATTTTCCAGCAGTTTTCCCGCATATGCGGTAATTCTGAAAAACCATTGTTCCAAGGCTCTTTTTTCTACCAAATTCCCGCACCTCTCGCACTTTCCTTCAATCACCTGTTCATCCGCCAATACCGTCTTACAGGACGGACACCAATTGACCTCCGCTTTTGCCCGGTACGCAAGACCATTCTTAAACATTTGCACAAACAACCACTGCGTCCATCGATAATAGGAAGGATCGTACGTTTCTATGGTCCGGGTCCAATCATACATGCACCCGATCATTTGCAGTTGCCTGTAGAAGTTCTGTTCGCTGCGTTTCGCTTGTTCTACCGGGTGTCTTCCTACTTTGAAAGCGTAATTCTCACTATGGATACCGAATCCGTCCAGGCCGATCGGTTCGAATACATCAAACCCTTGCATGCGCTTGAAACGTCCGTATATATCGGTCCCTGTAAACGCATACATGTTACCCACATGAAGCCCTTCCGCAGACGGGTATGGGAACATCATGAGGTTGTAGAAGGCCTTCTTCGCCTTTGCGATGTCCGGGACATCCAACTTTTTCACACTCCAGGCCTTCTGCCATTTAGCCTCAATTTTCTGATGATCAAGTTTTATAGCCGATGATTTCATAGGTATGAAACGTACCTATAAGTATACGCGAGTTTGGTAATTAGGCAAGATGCGAGTATCGCAAAATATTTTTAGCCCAATACAACAATGCGAATCCACAATATTAGTCAAGAATTACTCTATCCACGCTTTCCCCCTTACTATCGAACTGAATATTTTATGTCGTTATCGATAAATAAGCTGATACATCGTGCTGCGTCGTTTTTGGCACTTGTGTAAAAAGCCTGCTAAACCGCATTTTTCGATGATAAATTGCCGCTTTGATATCTTCGAGCCGCCTTTGCCCTCCCTACTCTATTTCACTCGAACGTTTTATACGAATATATACTATAAGTTTGTATGTAAATATATTATAGGGCTTTATCATAGATGCACCATTCTGAGGCTCCAAACGATAACCGCAATTTTCCCTTACTTCTACTTCCGTTCGGTCACACGGTATCAAAATAATTTTCAATATATTTTGAATAATGATATTAAATGATATATATAAATGAAGCTAAATATACATGTGCGGGAATTCGTGGAAACCATGATTTTCTGCGTATCTTCTGCCATTTCCCTCCTATTTTCTCCCGGTAAAACACGCTCACCAGCCTCTTGACACGCTTATTAGTAATTGTATTTACTATAACTATGTCCAGTGCAATGTGGAGTAATCTGTTGAATTATCTATCTAAACTCATCGCCTCCTTCGATGAATTCCTTGCCGGGGAAAATGCATCCAAACAAACGCGCAAAAATTACAAGAGCGACCTGACCGCATTCTTCACCTGGATTACGGATACGGAAAGCGTTATCCCTCCGCGCGAAGTACAATCCGCAGGGGATGCCCTCCACCCTATCTCGCAGGAAACGATCGAAGGGTTTAAACGATGGCTTACGGTCAGCCACGTTCCGTCGTCAACAATCAACCGCAGACTCTCCGCGATACGCGCATTTTTCCGGTTTGCGACACTTAACGGATGGCTTAATGAAAACCCTGCACTCACGGTCGCCAACCTCCCTGCGACAAAAACCGCTGCATCACCGATCGATGGATCGCCCATTGAAACAACACCGCCACCCCGCCCCGCTCTCCCCGCGGTACATTTATTGCCGGGCGTCCATGAACTTCCACCCCACATAGACATCCTTCCGGCGCCGAAAGAAACGCCGGTTGCCGTCTCGGCCGCGATGGAATCACCGGATACCATAGTCGCTCCGTCTCTTGAGACTGCTCCGCCCGTGACACCTCCTATTTCACCTGACGCATCAATTCTTACGGCCCAACCCCAAACGGATACGATCGTCGTCCCTCCGACGCTTTCCCCATTAACCGATGCCGTACAACCGGTCCATCAGAAAGCGCTACGTGCCTTCCTTTCCCCCTTGGGACTGGGAATACTCCTTCTTTTGTTGTTGTTCGGCGGTGGTTTTCTGTTTTTCCAAATAACCGGACTTCGCGAATCTACCGCTCCGCCTAAAGCAACCGGTCCTTCCGCACAACCGCCCGTTGTCGGCGGCGCCAAGCCAACCACGGCCCCCGGCACGCAGTCAGGGAGCGTCCTTGGTGCAACCGGAGCAACGGGGAGCACGGGAGCGACTGGTCCGAGCGGGTATATGGGTCCGAGCGGCGCAACCGGCGCGTCCGGAGAAATGGGTCCGACGGGCGATGCAGGCGCAACCGGAACAGCCGGCGCATCCGGCATCACCGGACCTTCAGGAGCAACGGGCCCCACAGGATATGCAGGCGCAACCGGACAAACCGGCCCGACCGGTGCAAATGGCCCGACCGGACCGTCCGGATCGACAGGGTCAGCGGGAACGCAAGGTCCGACCGGATCCGCCGGAAGCGTAGGACCCACGGGGACAACCGGAAGCACCGGAGCAACCGGCACCGCGGGAGAGGCCGGACCAACGGGATCAACCGGTACAACGGGAGGAAACGGTCCAACGGGATCAACGGGCGCAACCGGAGATTTAGGTCCGACGGGCGCGACGGGTGCCAATGGCCCGAGCGGAGCAACAGGCGCAACCGGAACAGCCGGTGACGCAGGACCGACGGGAGCTTCAGGTGCGACGGGAACAGTAGGCACTCCCGGTCCTTCGGGTGCAACCGGTGCAACGGGTGCCACAGGGGCAACGGGAGAAGCAGGACCGACGGGCGGAACGGGCACGGCAGGTCCGACGGGATCAACGGGTGCTACGGGATTTGCCGGCCCGACGGGAAGTACGGGAGCGACGGGACAAGCAGGTGCCTCCGGCCCGAGCGGGGCAACGGGAGCTACGGGAAGTACGGGAACAACCGGTTCTGCCGGCCCGACGGGAGCGACGGGAGCCACGGGAACAACAGGTGCTGCCGGTCCTACCGGGTCAACGGGAGCAACGGGTGCGACGGGAGAAGCAGGTCCTACCGGGTCAACGGGAGCAACGGGTGCGACGGGATTTGTCGGACCGACGGGAAGTACGGGAGCCACAGGAGCCACGGGAGAAGTTGGTACAACAGGCCCAAGTGGTGCGACGGGTGCTACGGGAAGTACGGGAGCGACGGGAGAAGCAGGACCGACGGGTGCATCCGGTGCGACGGGACAAGCAGGTGCCTCCGGCCCAAGCGGGGCAACCGGAGCCACGGGAGTAACCGGTACCGCAGGTCCGACGGGAAGTACGGGGGCAACCGGCGCGACCGGTGACGCTGGTCCGAGCGGGGCAACTGGGGCCACCGGTCAGGCTGGTGCATCAGGCCCGAGCGGGGCAACGGGAGCTACGGGAAGTACGGGAGCGACGGGAGAGGCAGGACCAACCGGAGCTACCGGAGCAACGGGTGCGACGGGAACTGCGGGACCGACGGGATCAACGGGTGCCACAGGATCTACCGGAGCTACCGGAGATGCCGGACCGAGTGGAGCGACCGGAGGAACTGGTTCGGGAGGAACGGCAGGACCCACAGGAACCACAGGGGCAACAGGCATTCAAGGGGCATCAGGACCCTCAGGGGCAACCGGAGCAACGGGAAGCACGGGAGCAACGGGAAGCGCAGGGCCTACCGGAGCTACCGGTGCAACGGGAGCCGCAGGTGCTTCGGGCCCGAGTGGTTCCACGGGAGCAACCGGAGCTACCGGAGATGCCGGACCGACGGGAGCGACCGGGGCAACGGGAGTTGCGGGAGTTTCCGGCCCGACTGGTGCAACGGGGGCAACCGGTGCTGCCGGTGCTTCGGGCCCGAGTGGTTCCACAGGAGCGACGGGAGCAACAGGCGCGGGTGGTCCCACAGGAGCTACGGGAAGTACGGGAGCAACAGGAGAAGCAGGTCCCACAGGAGCTACGGGAAGTACGGGAGCAACCGGTGCTGCCGGACCAACCGGATCTACTGGGGCAACAGGAAGTACGGGAGCGACCGGAGCCGCTGGCCCGACGGGTGCGACTGGCGCAACGGGAGCGACCGGCGAGGCGGGACCAACCGGGTCTACCGGAGGCACCGGTGCCGCGGGTCCGACAGGTTCAACGGGATCTACCGGTGCAGCAGGACCGACGGGGTCAACAGGTGCCACAGGGGCAACCGGTGAGGCTGGACCGACGGGGTCAACGGGATCAACCGGTGCAGCGGGTCCGACGGGATCAACCGGGGCAACGGGTTCGACAGGTGCGACGGGAGAAGCGGGTCCGACGGGATCAACCGGGGCAACGGGTTCGACAGGTGAAGCCGGCCCGACGGGATCAACGGGAGCGACCGGTGCTGCCGGACCAACCGGGTCTACTGGCGCAACAGGAAGCACGGGCGCAACCGGAGCCGCTGGACCGACGGGATCAACAGGCGCTACGGGTGCCACGGGGGCTGCCGGCACTGCCGGCCCGACGGGGTCATCCGGGGCCACGGGATCTGCCGGTGAGGTCGGACCAACCGGAACAACCGGAGCAACGGGAACTGCTGGCCCGACCGGATCAACGGGTGCAACGGGAAGTACAGGAACTGCTGGCCCAACCGGAGCCTCCGGAGCTACTGGAGCCACGGGTGCCACGGGTGCCACGGGTGCAACGGGTGCCAATGGCCCGACCGGATCAACCGGGGCAACAGGCGCAACAGGGGCCACCGGAGCTGCAGGACCGACGGGAACGACGGGAGCTACAGGAGCGACGGGAGAGGCAGGACCGACGGGAACGACCGGTGCCACAGGGACGACCGGAGCCGGTGGTCCGACGGGAAGTACGGGGTCGACAGGAGCAACGGGAGAACGGGGTGCCGCGGGAGAAAATCTTTTTGACCAGACAAATAACCTCATTTACCCGTACCCCGTGGTTAACCGGAGCATTGCGTTAGGAAGCGATACCTTCTCCCCTTCCGACAATCCGTCGACGACCTCGACAGCAAGCGCGCTAATTTTCTTAAATGGGGACAATGGGAATATATTGAGTGCCGACTCCGTGCTCGGCACCAACATCCGCACGGACCTACGGCAGCTACCCGACGTAACCGACGTGTTCGTCTACGATACCTCTAAGGATTTGGACGGCGGATCATGGCGCATGGACGATAAGGCAAAAGCCACAAGTTGGTACAACGAAACGATCGATAATACGCGTACCGCCTGTGTCGTTGATACCGATGACCGCTGCGGCGCCCGGGAATTCCCGGCAACTGCTATCCTCGTCGCAACCACAACGAAACTGTATATTTATGATGCAAAAGATAACACGCTCTGGATGGATTTCCGTAAAGGTTCGGGCGCCACCGAACAGATGATCGGTCCGACAACCAACTCTACCGGCGCCACAGTCTGGGCATCCAACGGGCGCATTTATTTCGGAAACAGCGGCACGACCGGCGGACTCTACGCCATCGACCTGAAAGTGGATCGCGCAACCCGGTACAACACAACGGATGACTATATTGGCACTAACACCGTCGCCAACCGCAACAGCACGCAGACCTGGGTTACAGGGCCCTTAACCGGTCCCAGCGGCACGATTGCCGACAATGCCGTCAATAGCGTCATGGCACAAACAGACCGTTTGGGAGAAGTCGTTGTTGCCGTAGGAACCGATGCGGGCGCATCCGTAATCAATGAAACAGGGCGGACGATCTTCAGCTATTCGGACGTCACGGGAGACGACTATAACAGCGTATACATCAACCGGTACGGTGACCTTATCGCGCTTAACGAAACCCAGCAGCAGGCAGAACAGTGGAGCAGCGTCATATCGGATACGGCAAGCGAGCTGAACGGCACGCCTGAAAAATTCTGGGACCAGACGACCGATCCCCCACTATTCCCACGAGCTACGGCCCAAACCATTAACATCGCGCCGAAGGCAATCGCCGTTTCAGACGGAACATCTCAGGCGGATGACCGTTCCGATACCTTATATTTCGCGCATGGCGGCGGTATCACGCGCATACAGCACAACCGGTCCTCTACCACAAACGGACTCGCAAAGTTTTATACGAAGGATTACATTTCCGAAGAAAACATTGGAAACGCACGGGCGGTCTTGCCCATGAACGAATCATCGGGCGGAACTGCGGCGATCATTGACGTCTCCAACAACGCCAACGTTATCACGAGCCAGGGAACGCCCACGTTCAGTGTGTCCGGCGTCCGCGGCACTGCTATCACATTCAACCAAGCATCGAGCGACTATCTCTGTTCGGAAACTGGTGCGGGCAACGGATCCTGCGATGACGACGGCGACTACGATACGACAACCTCCGACATCGCGGTCAGCGCATGGGTGAAGCGTAGCGCGTCTGGCACTGATATCGACGTGATTGCTAGCAAGTGGGGTAATGCGATTGCTGACCAATCGTTCCGGCTTTATTTCGACGCGTCCGACATCCCGACATTCGAAACGACGGACGGCATATCCGTCACGCTCACGAGCGTCTCCCCGACAGCAATCACTGATACGAACTGGCACCATATCATGGGAGTCTTCGACAACGGCAGCAACACCCAATATCTCTATGTAGACGGCATGCGGGTGGATTCCGATTCCGCAACGCATGACACACCAAACAGCACGGTCGCGTTTACGATCGGCGCCGACCTGTCCGGGGCTGCAAACACTCCGGCAAACTTTTTCCGCGGAACCATTGACGAATTTACCATGGCACACGAGGATCCGTCGACCGACACGGCCAGGAGGCTTTTTGAAACCGGCTGGCGGGCACTTTCGAACCACACGGCCAACCGGATAACCGGGGTGACCGGCGCGGATACATACCAGCAGCTTCTCGGAAACGCAACGGGAGGCATCTCGACAACCAGCAACGCCGTCAGCGTTGCTTTCGACGAGCAGAACCGCTTCATCTATGCCGGCTTGAACGACGGTGTCGGCAACACCGGCGGCGTCACGATCATCGCGGATGACTCAGATACGGCGCTAGATCTCTTTGACGGTACGGCAAACACCGGGAAGGATGATGACATCGGCACGCAGTTTTCCGCAAACGACGTCGTCGCCATCTCGCTGGCCGGAAGCCCATGCGTCGGATACAACGGCGGATCCACGACCTGCAACAACACGAGCACCCTTGCCATAGCGGGTACGAATGATACTGCCACCCGCGTTTGGATGGAACGCGGTGTCATGTCCATCGACGACGCGCTGTCCGTACTCGGAAGCTCGACACTGACCAAGGCGAATACCAACGTCACGAACATTTTCCAGATTTACAATGCATACAACCGGGATGATGAGGCGACAACCGGCGAGCAACTTGCCACACCGGCACTCCGCATCGACAGCTCCGGTTTGGTGACATACAACTACCTCAATCCCCAGACATCCGGCACGGCCTGGACAATCACGGACGCCATACACACATCCGGAACGGTCATGGACATCACTGCATCGTCGCTGACGTCCGGCAGTATCCTCGACCTGTCCGCCAACGCCCTGACGACGGGAACGCTCCTCGATACGACCGCAAACACGCTTACGAGCGGACAAATCCTCAATTTGAAATCGTCTGCCACCGCGTTTACCGGAGATCTGGAGCTTATTTCCCTGACGGGAAGCAATGCCAACAATACGGGCAATCTCCTGCGCATCGAAAATACCGGCACCCTCAATGCAAATAAGTCCCTGTATATCCAGCACTACGCGACCGGAACGAACAATTTGGCGATGCGCGTGGATGACGAATCAGGAGACACGACTCCCTTCGTCATCGACGGCGCAGGCAATGTGGGCATCAACGAAAGTGCGCCGTATTTCGATTTACAGATCGGCGCGGAAACAGGGAGTACGCCGATATTTGCCATGTCGGACCCCGAAGTAAGTCATGGCGTTACCGGCGGCGATGCGAATCTCGCTGATATGTTCTTCTCCATCACATCAATATCCTCGACAGCCGGAGGGGCACAACTCTCAGGCGTATCCGATACCGATGCAACCGGCCTTAACATCCAGGGAATCATCGGAAGCAACACTCCGACGAATTCCGTGCCTGCGATCAAGATATACGGCTCCAAATTCGACGGATCGAATGCGGCCGGAGACCTTGATGTTGACTCCACACAGGGCGGCACTAATGCCGAAACGGTCTTTCAGCTAGCCAACAACAACGATACTCCGAGCTTTACGATGCTCGGCAACGGCAATATCGGCATTGGCAACCAGGTCACTCCACTGGCAAAGCTCCATATCGTTTCCAATCCGATCGCCGCAAATTACACAACGGGCAGGGCCGCCCTTATCGTCGACCAGTTCGAGAATCAGGATGTCTTAGCCGCATCGGCTTCCGGCACAACGGTCGCGCGGCTCGATCGGAGCGGGTATATGTACGCGGAGCGCTTCGTGGATATCGGCAACTCAAATGGAACATACTACCTTGATGCCGCAGCGACTGGGGCCACGAATTCCCTCTCGGTTGCCGGAGACATCATTTCCGGGGCAAGTGGTGCGACAACCAATACATTCACGATCAAATCCACATCAAATCGTAACATCATTATCGATGCAGGAAGCGGCGACATCATCCTCGGCACCGCGGACGGCACCGGCGCGGAAGTCTGTGTGAGTATCGACGGCTCAACGTGCGGCGGCAAAATCGACGCGGCGACGGTCGACCCTCCGTATACGATTGAAGGGAAAAACTATGCGACCTACATGGCCACCATGACGGGCGTGAAGGAAGAAACAACCGGCAAGGTACAAACCATGGAATACGTACCCGGCATCGGATACCGCGCCGTAATTGATTTCGCTAACAGCGAAGAGGGATCCGATATCTGGTTATTCGGAAGGGCAAGTGACCTTTCCCGCCATATCGACGACATGGTTGTCCTGCTTTCCCCTTCCGGAAACGCACGGGCATGGCATATCGTCGACCGGGAGTCCATGCGTCTGGCCATCTATACATCGAAGCCAACAACCGTATCATACCGCCTCACCGCTCCCCGCTTTGATTCTGACGTGTGGGGCAACCGGCGATCGGACGAAGACCGGCTGGGCCTGCAAATTAATAACGAGGGCCGGATCACCGTCTCCGGCGAAGGAAACCTCGTCGTTGATGAGTTCTCCGGGGTGACGATCGAGCCGGTAGAGGGATGGGAAAACACTTACGTATTACGCGATGGTTCCGGCGACATCCTGGAGGACTCGGCGGCATTCGCACGGCTTCTGGTTGCCAATATCCGAGGCGGCTTCATCCAAGGAGTGAACGGGCTATTCGGACGGGTCGTGATCACGGAACAGGTAACTGCACCGATTGCGGAAATCGAAACAGTCAGGACTGATTCCCTCTCCCCGCTTGCAACCGACTCCGGGAGGCTCTCCGTCACTCTCAACAATTCACAGACGTTCGGCGTTACCAACTCGGAAACCGATACGCCGGTCGCCACATTCGACAGTCTCGGGAACGCAACGCTTTCAGGGACGCTCACAGCCGATTCTGTACAGACGGACGACGCATCCGTTGCGGGAACACTCACCACGGACTCTCTCGTTACCAATGATGCGTCGGTATCGGGTGAACTCTACGCGGACCGTATCGTCTCAAGTTTCGGGGACCTCAACACCCGGTTCCTCAGCCTCGAGAATTCGCTCTCTTCGTTTAGTACGCTCTCCGGAGTGCTCCCGCCGTCCCCGGCACCGGTCGCCTCGGAATCGGCTTCCCCTTCGGCAAACCTCGCCGACGCGGTGATGACGCAGGACGGAGACCTCTATGTGAACACGGACCTGTTCGTTCTTGGAGACACCATCCTTTCCTCAACGGCGATCACCGGCACATTGGTCATCGACAATATGATCCGGCTTGCCGGGAACGTCATCGAAACGGTCACGGAAACGCTCTATATCCAGAAAAACAAACTCGCTTCCGTCGATATCCTTGATGGGACGTTCATTATTGATATCTACAACAGAATCTTCGCCCGCGGGAACCTTGCGGTATCCGGCAATACCACAGTTGGCGGTATCCTCGGCGCCTCGTCCCTGTCCCCGATTGACGGCGGCAACCTGACGATCAATCTGGGGCAAACGATCCCCAATCCCTTCAACGGTGAATTTGCTACACCGTCTGCCGGATTCGGCGACCTTGTTATCAAAGGCATCAATGATACGACCATCGCAACCATTACCGCTTCCGGCAGTGCGACGTTCGCGGGGACGCTTGCCGCAAGTGAATTGATTGCAAGCGGCTCCGCAACGGTCTCCAAGCTTAACATTAGCACTTCGCCAACCCCGAGTGCTACCGAATCAGCAGCACCGACAAACTCTATAGGTTCATCGATATTACCCGCACAATTCACGGAAGCAACCATTTTATCCAGTCAGGTCGCTTCAGACTCGCTCATCTATCTCACCCCGCTCTCCTCGACCGGTAACCAAGTACTCTTCGTCAAAGAAAAACTGCCGGGAGTCGGATTCGTTGTCGCCATCGATACTCCTATTGCCACCCCGGTAAACTTCAACTGGTGGATCATAAACTAATCCTTCGTTTTGTAATTCACTTAACATAGATTTTTCCAACCCGTTCCTATACTGGATATATACGCGCGTCAATAATATTTACGGACGGCGTGTTTTTGGCATGTCATTACTGGCTAAATCTCATTTCATCGCGGCATATCAAAAGATCCGGCACTATGTGATTCTCTCGTTGCATACACTCAAACGCGGCATGCTGTTTTTCGGTACGTTCGGACGCCATGTACGTAAAAACCCCCGGATACTCATCGATACCTTCATAAACCAGCTTCGCGAACTGACACGGGACGTGCGGCGCGCAGCGGCACACGGCGTTCCCAAAGCCAGACGGGCCGTCCGGCATTCGGGTCACACAATAAGGACCGGGATACGGATGGTCAAAAAACATCTCCAACAACCGCATACGAAGAAAATTCTTCTTGCCCTCACGGCGGCAACATTCGTCAGCATTCCCTTCATCCGCTATTACACCCGCGACCGATCGCAGTTCACCCGTTCACTTCTTACCAATGCATACGTCGCAACACAAAAGGCGCCAAACATTACGACCGCGCTGGAAACGAAAAAAGACTCGCTTGTCATGCAAGTATCGCGGGGCGATAGTAGGGTTAGCTTCGCGACACTGCTTGAACGTCCAAAAGCAGAAGTAAAGGACGGTGATATTGCATTTCACTCCCCTAACGGCACTATCATACAATATCAATCTATTAAGGAAGGTATCAAAGAAGAAATAGTATTGTCGAGACCGCCAGGTAAGTTGACATTCACTTCGACACTCACCATCGAAAACGCGCAGCCGGCGCTAACCCCGGAGGGCCAAATCGTATTCCTGGACGAAAGCGGCGGCTATCAGTTCCACATACGCCAACCGTTCGCCAAAGATGCAAACGGCAATGTCACCTACGGAATACGGTATCGGCTCGCAGGTTACGAACAGACGCACCGTGCAATCGAACGCGCGGTCAACAACCGACTATCCTACATCCGCGAGATCCTGGGACCGGTCCGTGCCGCACCGGCAGCGGTCGCGTCCGGCATGTACACACTCTCGCTCGAGCTGGACCCCGTCTGGCTCAATGATCCCAAACGGGCGTATCCCGTCACCATCGACCCGACGATCGTTCATGATACATCGGCAGAGTTTTTGGCCGGGCAGCAGAACCGGATCAAAGATACCGGCAGCGGTGCGTCCCCCGTTCTTGAAGCCTACTATCAGGAACTCATAAAAGACCCGTACACGGTCGGCTTGTGGCATCTGAACGAAACGGTAAATGACTCCTGTTCCGGAGGCCAGGATGCGTGCGACAGCTCCGACCTAGGAAACCACGGCGTTGCCACAGGAACGACGATCAACACGACAACCCAGCGCCTTGGATCGGCCGCGCGCGCGTTTAACGGCGGCACGGACACGGTCGCCCTTTCAAATCTCGGCGTAAACACGGCTTCCGGCGCCTACAATACCGTGGAATTCTGGATGAAATGGGACGGCACGGTCGCCAAAATGCCCTTTGGCTTTACCGCATATGACCTCTACATGAGTTCCGCAGCCTGCTTCGGGTTTAATACGGCTAACGGGGACATTCTCGGAACGACCGGAGGCATCCCGGTCAACGAGTGGTTCCATGTCGCCGCCGTGTTCTACAACGGCACGCCGTCCGCATGGGACAACAAACTCTACATCAACGGCGAGGAGCGGCCGCTTTCGCTTTGTCTCGGAACGGCAAGTGTCAGCAGATCAGTCACCACGACTGCCAATATCAGCGGTTGGGGCAGGAATGCGAATTATAAATTCCTGGGCTCCATTGACGACGTACGCATTTCCAACATAGAGCGGAGCGCCGAGGAGATTAAGCGGTCCGCATCACGGAGGCCCTATGCAGTCTATACGTCCGACCTTCTCGATCTCACGGGCGGGTCTACGGTCGTAACGGCATGGAATCCGTTTACATGGTCGGAGCTCGGGGTGAAAACCGGCGGCGGGGAAACGCCGTATAGCACTACAAATCTCGTTGCCCAATGGAACTTTAACGAAACAAGCGGGACATCCGCAAATAATGATGCGGAAGGGACAAGTTGCGGCGGTACTCCGGCTAACTGCGACGGTACGCTCTATAACTTCGACTCAACCGCATCCCAGGACGCCGATCCTGACTCAAGTTGGACTGCGAACAACAGGCGGTGGGGCACCGGTGCGATCCAATTCGATGGGGTTGATAGCTACGTCAGCATCCCCGATAACAATGTCTGGGCATTCGGATCAGGCAACTTTTCCATAGAAACATGGTTTAAGCCGTCCGATGCCATCAATAGGGCAGGAATCTGGCAACAAGGGGAAGACGCAGCGAATTGGAATACGAATACGCTCGAAGTGGTCAGTAACAAACTCCGATGGCTCATCCGTGACGCGAGCACGACCATCCTGGATATATCATCGAACCAAAATCTCATACCCGGAAAATGGTATCACGCCGTCGCGACGCGGAATGGCTCGACGTTTACCCTATATCTTAACGGGACTACCCAGACAACGGGAACGAGTGGCACCGCGATGCCTAATATTGCGTATGCGGTCAACATCGGCAGACGGTGGGTGTCCGGTGGGACGGTGTATCAGTTCCGAGGGGTCATCGACTCAACACGGGTATATTCCCGCGCACTCACTGTTTCCGAAATCCTCTCCAATTACAGTGCGGGGAATATCGAATTCCAAACCCGCGTCGGTAATGACACGTCACCGGACGACGGTTCATGGGAGGCGTGGCGGCCGGCCACGGGAGAAACTACGGTAGACACTATGGAATCCTACTCCCCTGCCGGGTGTTCCGCGGTCGGCGGCTCAACCTCCGACGGAGGCCGTACATACATCTTTACCAACCCAAAAACTATATATAAATATACAGGAAAAGATCAGACATATACCGTTCCTTCGGGTGTTACGTCAATAAACGTCAAAATGTGGGGTGCCGGAGGCGGAGGCGGTGTCGCCGGCGGATGGAGCTACGGATTTGCGGGCGGCGGGGGCGGATATACGACCGCGGATCTTTCCGTCACGCCGGGCCAACAGCTGACGGTTATGGTCGGCAACGGTGGCACGTTCGGGTGGTATCCGAATATGCAGAGTAATTACGGAGGTGGTGCGCGGAGCTGCAACACGGGCGGAGATTGCCGGTATGGCGGCCAGGGCGGCGGAAGGAGCGCAATCATTTCCGGAAGCACGGAACTCCTGACTGCGGGTGGTGGCGGGGGCGGCGGAGCAAGCCGCGTTACAAACGGTCAAGCCGGTGGCGCGGGTGGTGGGTCCTCGGGAGTTGCTGGCTCATCATATACGGCAGCATGCGCCGGCGGGGGCGGAACCCAAAGCGCGGGTGGTGCCGGAGGAACTTGTGCAAACGCAAATGGCAGCGCCGGATCACAGTTTGCCGGCGGCAATCCCAGTTCAAACGCGTATGGCGGCTCCGGAGGCGGCGGATATTACGGCGGCGGAGGGGGCGGATACGGTGAATCGAACGATATGGGTGGCGGGGGCGGCGGATCAGGATACATCGGCGGCACGGGCGTTTCCAACGCTACGACGACGGCAGGAAGCGGCGCATCCCCAGGCAATACCAGCGATACCGACTGGGGCGGGGCCGGATACGGCGGTGCGGCAGGAGTATTCGGTACACCCGGTAAAGTGGTCATTGCCATAAATCAATCATCCCCTTCATTCACTTGCACAGGAAGCGGTGTCGCGGAAGTACTCGTTGTCGCCGGAGGCGGCGGAGGGGGCATGGATATGGGTGGCGGCGGAGGCGGAGGGGGCGTCATATACCACCCCTCTTATGCCATAGCTGCAAGCACGCCGGTATCCGTTTCCGTAGGAAACGGCGGGCGCGGAGGACCTCCCGGCGGACTATACGGACAAAATACAGCCCACCAGTTCACGATCGGCGCGCAAAACGGCCAAAACTCGGTCTTCGGTACACTTACCGCCGTCGGGGGCGGTGCCGGCGGCAGCTCATATTTTGCCTATACTCCCGGTGCATCGGGAGCGGCGGGCGGGTCCGGCGGCGGTTCATCAGGTTACAGCGATGGGAATACCCGAGCTGGTGGTGCAGGCACTGCCGGGCAAGGATTTGCGGGAGGTCAGGGCGGACCGACACAATACTATTCAGGCGGGGGCGGGGGCGCAGGTGGCGTTGGCGTCAGCGCAAACTCACGGCCGGATGGCGGCATCGGCTACTACAGCGACATTTTAGGCTCCGGTTACTACTGGGGAGGTGGGGGTGGAGGCGCCGGGTATTCGATCGGCGGCGGTAACGGCGGAGCGGGCGGCGGGGGCGGGGGCGCGGCGGGGGCAACCTACGGCGGATCGGGCATCAACCCCGGCGAATCCGGCGGAGGCGGTATTTCCGGAGCTCAGACCAATGCATACGGCGGCGACGGTGGCGCGTTTACCGGCGGGGGCGGAGGGGCCAGCTCCCATTATAATATGTATAACGAAGGCGGCGATGGCGGATCAGGCATCGTTATCGTCCGACTCTCCCCTCTTACCAAGGACACGACCACAAAAGTAGAGCAAAGTACATCGCAAAAAATCACAACCGGTCGCCCTGAGATTGACGAAAACACGGTCGCATTATGGCATCTGGATGAAACCGGCGGGACTGGCGCGTACCTCAAAAACAGCAGTTCCAATGTAAAAGGAATCGTCTACTACAGCGGCGCGGACCAAACGTATACCGTTCCCTCCGGTGCCACATCACTCAACATAAAGCTTTGGGGTGGTGGGGGCGGAGCCGGATACCTTGGCGGCTGGACGTATGGTTATGACGGCGGCGGGGGCGGGTATACTACGGGTGATCTGTCCGTATCCGCAGGACAAACATATGCAGTCATGGTAGGAGCAGGAGGTAACAACGGTAACAGCGGCAACCAAAATTCAAATTACGGCGGGGGCGGTCCCAATTGCGGCGGTTCCGACTGTCGGTATGGGGGCCAGGGCGGCGGAAGAAGCGCCATCAGGTCAGGAGGCGCGGACCTTCTGACAGCGGGCGGCGGGGGCGGGGGCGGCGCATCACTTACGGTAGCGTACGGTATGGAGGGCGGGGGCGGGGGCGGATTAAGCGGACATCTCGGCAGATATGACAACTCCGGCCAAACATTCGCGGGAGGAGGAACACAAGCTGCCGGAGGAGCGGCAGCCACCGGCACCAATTACGGTGCTACCGCGGGCAGCCAATATCAAGGCGGCCGTCCAAATACCCCATATTCCTATGGTGGTTCAGGTGGTGGCGGATGGTACGGCGGGGGCGGGGGCGCGTACACTGCCAACAATTCCATGGCCGGTGGTGGTGGCGGTTCGGGATATATCGGCGGTACGGGTATTTCGAATGCGACGACCGTCGCGGCAATCAACCGCGTTCAGGCGAATGCGGAAGACCCGGATAATGGCGGCGCCGGCGAAGGCGGCGGGGGCATATCCCGGGGATATACGAATGGCGTGAACGGACGTGCAGTTATCACACCAAATACGACGATTAATCACGCAACTCCCTACGGCCCGACCGCAACGACTGGTATTTCGGGCAAGGCTCGATCGTTTAACGGCAGCAGTGATTATATCCTTATCCCCGCTTCCCCGTCCCTTGATTTGCAGACGTTCACCATTGAGGCATGGGTATATGCGGCAAATTTCAACCAAAGCGGATTCCTGTTCGAAAAAACGACCAATGGTTCGGTAAATACCCAATATTCCGCTTTCTTCAATGGCAGCGACACGTTCTATTTCCGTACACACAATACAGCCGCTGCCGAAGACGACCTGACGTTTACCACCAGCAGTTATTTCAAAAACAACCAATGGAACCACGTCGCGGCAACCTATGACGGCTTCACCAAAGCCGTATACGTAAACGGTGTTCTGGCAAATTCCAAAGCATACACCCAAACCCTCGCAACCAATCCCAATGGGACGGCGATCATCGGCGCATATGGCAGCGGCACCAGCTACTTTTTCAACGGGAAAATCGACGAGGTGCGCATTTCGGACAAAGCACGAAGTCAGGAAGATGTGGCGGAGCGGTACCGGCGCGGGCGGGATATCGCCATCACGACGACCCTCTCCCCGACGGATCTCTCCGGGAAAAACACGATAGCCTTCTCCGTTGCCGCGGACCGGCCCGGCTCATACCTTACTGCGACCATCGGCGAGTCGGCGTTCGCCAACTATCTTCCCGATGACAATACCAAAGTCCTCCTCCATCTTGATGAGGAAAGCGGCAGCGGTTCCTTTCACCGGGATGCATCGGGAAATAACAACAATGCGAGCGTCGTCGTGGGTAGCCCGTTATACGGGATAGGGAGAATCGGTAAATCACGGCGGTTCGGCGGGGGCGGCGGATTAACACTCGGCTCTCCGGCAAGCCTTGATTTCGGCAATAACGGCCCCTTCACCATCGCCGGATGGATCAAGCCCGTGGCACTTGTCGACTACGGTGCGTTCGTCTCGAAAAACACCAGCAGGAATAGCCCCTACTCCTACATGACGGTCACGATGGCCAATGGCCGGATATCTGCGTATACGGGTGCTGCTTGGGTGGATATCTGTCCTGCGGGCACGATAACGACGGGTAACTGGCAGCACGTCGCCTACGTCTTCAACGGAACGACCATCTACGGGTATGCAAACGGCCAACTGTGCGGATCAGCGGCGTTCAGCTACACGGATGATTCCACGGATACGGTAGACATCGGCAGCTGGTATTCACCGTCGACGCAGTATAACTTCCAGGGCTTCATCGACGAAGTTTCCATATCCAACGCAGTACGCACTGCCGACGAGATACGCCAGGCGGCGGAATACGAAACGCGCACGCACCCCGTGATGATCGACTTTGCGGCCTCGCTCGATGCGGGTAATCTGATAGCCGACCAAAATGACCTGTCCTTCACCGTCGACGCGACCGCCTTCGGTTTGCAAAAAAAGGGAGAAAAGCTTTTCGACGGCGACAAAGTCATCGTTCGCGAAAACTATGGCGGAACCGAATATATCGCACAGGGAGACGTTACATCAGTCGACGAAACCAACGGCTATGTCACCGTTGACGGATGGGATGCCGGTTATTCATTCCCCGCATCCGGATTTACCGCAAGTGCGGACGTATTCAAATGGCAGCGCGAATCCTGGGACATTACGGAACCATTGGACAGCCAGCTAAATGCGGCATCCAAACTCACCCTCCGCATTACGGACGGCAATGAAGGACATACGGTATGGCTGGATGATGTGAAATCCGCCGGTGACTATCTAACCAATCCTTCCGGGTCAACGATCACTAGCTCGCTTGGGTACCGCTACTTCCAGTACCGCGCCGTTCTTTCGAGTTTTGACGAATCGGTATCCCCGCAGCTTACCTCTGCAACCCTTGATTACGAATCGAATACGCCGCCGGGGACGCCGACCCTCGACTCCCCCGCTAGCGGTGCCACGAATATCGGACTCACGCCAACCCTGCTTACCACTTCTTCTGATGCAGAAAGTGATAGTCTGAAATATAAAATTGAACTCTGCACCAACCTCGCCATGACCCAGAATTGCCAGACGTTCGACCAGACGGTTTCAACGACCGGCTGGAGCAGCACCTCCTATGCAAGCGGCGCACAGGCATCGTTTACCATCCAAAACCACCTCTCGACCGGTACGACGTACTACTGGCGTAGCTACGCGATAGATCAATCCGGATCGAACACCTGGTCGGGAACCCAAGGCACCCCCTATTCATTCACGCTACTTGCCGGAAATTCGTTCCAGATGCAGACCGGCTATTATGTCGGCGACGGCGCGGATAACCATGCAATTACGGGCCTGGGATTCCAGCCCGATCTCGTCTTTATCAAAGATGATACAACCAACGGCTCTGACGGCATAAACTGGAAGTCATCGGCGATGTCCGGCGAAGTGTCAGCCGTGTTAGCTGATTCCGACGGCGATACCGCAAGCGACGCAATCCAGTCGCTTGACAGTGACGGCTTTACGCTTGGCACTGATGCCGACGTCAATGGGCTCAATGTGCGCTATACATGGATCGCGTTTTCCGGGTCGGATTGTTCAAACATGGGCACGTTCTGCGTGGGATCGTATACCGGCAACGGGGTCAATCCGACGACCCGGCAAGTAACGGGATTCCAGCCTGACTTCGTCGGTATAAAACGTTCCGGCGCCACGACCGGCGTCTTCCGGACGAGCAGTATGCCGGTAAACGAGATGAATTATTTTGACAGCTATGCACCGATGACCGACGGCGACGGGATCGCATCGTTTGTGTACAACGGATTCGTAACAGGCAATTCTTCAACGGTAAACACCAGCGCAAACACCTACTGGTTTTTCGCATTCAAAAACGTCACGGATGCGTTTACCGTCGGCTCGTTTACAGGCGACGGGCTTGATAATAAAGCGATCACAGTTGGATTCCAGCCTGACGTCGCCTGGGTGAAGAATTCCAATGCGACAGTCCCCGCGATTTCCTATTACAACATCACCGAATCCAGTGGCGACTACAGCACGGGCGCCGGGGATACCGGTAATCTTACTGGCGTCGTCAAATCGCTTGATGCCAACGGATTTACCGTCGGCACCAATGCCGCCGGGAACGAAAGCGGCCAGACTATATATTGGTTCGCCTTCAACGGCGCCATCGCACATGCCCCATCCGGCACATATACCATAAAAACGGGCATCTACACGGGCAACGGTACCGCACAATCCATAACAGGGGTAGGATTCGCGCCCGATTTGGTCATGATCCGCGACCAAACGAATGCCGTCCATGCCGTCTACCGGACGAAACTGATGAAAGGCGATGTCACCATGTATATGTCCTCGCCGACGACCTATTTTGCCGGCGGCATCACGTCCATGGACGCGAACGGATTTACGGTAGGCGCTGATGCCAAGGTCAACGGCGCGTCCACGACCTATCACTATCAAGCGTTCGGTAACGCCTTCAACCCGGAAACGGGCACCGGGGCAACAGACTTCTATATCGGGCATTTTATGGGCAACGGCCTGGATAACCGAAGCATAGTGCGGTTGCCGTTCCAGCCGGATCTCATCGGTGTCCAGCGGGGCGGCGCGTATTCGTTGACCATGCGCACCTCCGCCATGTCCGGCGATCTCTCCGGATTTTTGGGCCCCTATGCGGAGGCCGCGGATCATATCCAGGCCATCAATAGCAACGGATTTGAAGTCGGAACGAACTCCCGTATCAACGCGGCTGCGGGTTATTATTACTTCTTCGCATTCAAAGCCGGCAGCTTCCTTAAAATCGGCAACTACACCGGCACGGGAAGCGCCCAGGACATAACGGAACCCGGAGAACACCCCAACCTGATCTGGACGATGAATACGGGTGCATACATCGCTGCGTTCCGTCCGAATACGCTCGCGGGCGACAATACCCTTTTCTTCGACAATTCCGCGCCTGCTGCGGGATACATCACCGCACTCCTTGCCAACGGGTTTTCCGTCGGAAGCAATTACCGGGCGACAAATTACTCGGGTGATACGTACCGGTATATAGTCTGGCACGTCGGGGTTGCGCCCGGCACCCCGACTCTTGATTCCCCGACAAACGGTGCCACCGGAACAAGCCAAAAACCGACCCTGCAGACAACCGCAAGCGATGCGGACTTAAGCTACGTCCGCTATAAAATCCAACTCTGCACCGATCTTGCGATGAGTCAAAACTGCCAGACATTCGACCAGACGGCAACACAAAACGGCTGGAGCGGCCAGAATACGGAAACCAACTCCGCCTATACGTCGGCAACGCAAGGGTCGTATACGGTCCAAACGCAGCTAGCACCCCTTACCGTATATTATTGGCGAAGTTACGCCATTGATCCGGGAGACAGCAATACCTGGTCCGGCACCCAGGGGACCCCCTACTCCTTCACGACGGGCGGCGGGGATAACATCTGGAATATAAACGGCATCAACCTGGAATTCCTGGATATTAACTGATGATATGGTATGTGCTAGTTCTGTCCTCTTGACAATGTGTGATTATTCACTTACTTTGGAATAGAGGTATATTGGTCCTGCCATGAAATCATCGTCCAAACAAGCCAACTCGGGCGAACTAACCGCAGCGGTAGTTGCGATTCTTGCTATCGTGGGGATAACCGCCGGCGTATGGATGTGGATGCAGAAACAATCCGCAGTCCCTCAGGAAGCCCCGGCACAGCTAGCACCAGGCGAACCGACACCTGAACCAACCCCGACTCCGACACCCACCAAGCTTTTCCATGGGAAAGATACCTATACGTTAAGCGGCGGCATGGAAGGAAAACCGACCATTTCGACCGTAACGCTTGATCCGGTCGATCCGGCAGTAGGCGCAAAGCAGGCCTTTACGGTCGCGCTCACCAACGGATCACCCATCACGGATGCATACCTGCAGGTCCGGACAGACACGAAAACCACGAAAGTCCCGCTCACACTGGCAAACGGTGCTTCACAAAATGGCACATGGACGGGTGAATGGGCCGTGCCGGAAAGCTATCTGTATAACTACGTCGTGACAGTCGTGGCATCAGGAAGCAACGGCACAACAACCATACCGATCACCATTAGGGAACGCAAATGAAACGATTTACACCAATCATCGCTTTTATCCTTCTTCTTGGGGTATTCCATATCGCGCGTGCAGAAGTATCCGCTGCCTGCAACTGGACGTTCAACACCGCGGGGGCAACCGCAACGACCTGCGGTATCAACTCCGCGTCCTATGAAATGTACGATTATGACTCCGGCGGCGACAACGCAACAAACGGATTTGCACTTACCATACCGGCAGGTGTTACCGTAACCGTCAATGCGGGAACGGATGCAAGCAACTTGACGTTTCTTGGAATAGGATCGCTCAACATGACCGGCGGCACGCTCATCGTATCCGGCAATTATGTCCGCGTCGGGACCGGACCGAGATGTTATGTTGCCGATGCTGATGCAGACGGATATTCTCCCACACCCAACACCTGCGTAACCACTGCGCAAGCGGGGTACCGGAGGAAGAGCACGCTGACGGCCGCAACAGTAGACTGCGGCGACGGGAACGCAAATGCCAAGCCCGGTCAGACGACCTATTACACTACGACATTCACCAACACGGCAACCGGACTTTCCTACGACTGGAATTGTGATGGCACGCAGACGAAACAATATGCGACAGCTCCATATTCATGCACCGCATGCACGAACGGATCAGGGTATGGGAGCTATGTTGCGGCGAACAATGGCTTCCTAACGACATCACCTGCTTGCGGAGTAGCCGGCACGTACTACACCGTCACCAATGCCACCTGCCGTGATCCGGCCGTTGCCAACTGCTCGACAAGCGTGTCGACGTCTTCCGTGACCCAGCCCTGCCGATAGACAGATCCTCCGGGATTACCTCATTCTCAACACTTAGGATGTCCTGTGGTGGCAATACGTGTCATCACACGAGCAATACCATAGGTCATTATGATAGTCACTACCCACGGAAGGAATATCAGTTAAAAAGGGTTATAGGTGACAAAAAGGAAAAAGAGCAGGGCCAGTCTTCATCCGCCTGTGGCGGATTGGCCCGTCGAGAAAAAACCGTTAGGTTTTGTCTCGAAGTTTATTCGGAACACACCGCATAATCCGCACCGGAAAGTGCACTGCATTTAGAGCTGCACCGCGACTGGGATAAGGCGATATCGCTGTCAGACACATTCTCAAGCGTCGTTTTGAGACAGAAATCAGCGCCGCTATTTACCTGGTAATAAAAGATACTGGTACCGTATTCTCCGGGAAACTGCGTCATATAGACCGACATATTGGCCGCGTCGCAATCCGTAGATCCGCCGGCCCCGAAATCGATACTGCATGAAGACCTCGGACAAGACAGGTCCCCGTCGGCACCACATCCTAATATAGCGGTATTCGTCGGCGGACTGCCTGCCGGATAGGTCTTGTAATCGTTGTAATACAGCTGAAGCGCCGTCTTCATCTGGTTTAACTCACCCTTCCTTCGGGCGTCGCGCGCGCGGCTACGGGCTCCTAAAAAGTTCGGCAATGCAAGTCCGATGACCGTTGCGAGTACCGCGATGACCACCAACAGCTCCACAAGACTGAAAGCTGATTTACTATTTCGTAATATATTTTTATTAGTCATACTATCTATTAACATAAAACAATGTGATTTATTATATATTAAGGTGTCGCATCTTCGGGTGTAGCATTCTGACTTGCGATGCCATACGTACAGACAACCGGCGTACCCGACGAACAATCGGTCGGTGCGGCACTGAACGGATCGTTATACCCGGTCTGCTTGACGCCGTCTCCCGCGTCCCGCGTATTTTCTAGCTTCGCATATATCATATACTTCTGGCCGTTTGACGTGTAGTAGTATTCATAGGCATCCGTGGGGTCGGACGGAATAAGCACCATATAGAGCGTTCCGTTAGAATCCTTAAACTCACCGCCCCATGCGCATGCCTGCGAATCAAGTACCCCGCATCCGACCATGACACCCGCATTGCTTGACGGATAATTGCCTTTGTCGTTGTAATACGCCTCGAGTGCAGTCGCAAGACTCCTTAAATCGCTTTTCCTCCGGTTATCGCGGCCGCGCTTGGAGCTCGAGGCATAGCTGCCCATGGCGATAGCGACCAGGATCGCCATGATCACCATGACGATCATGAGTTCCATGAGCGTGAAGCCCGAATTACGCCTGAGCGTTCGCCGGAAAATATTCATCCTACTATTCATGCTAGTTACTGCTACCGAAATGTCAAACAGATATTTGCGTATGTGGTATTCCGAAAAAGAGCAGCGGCAGTTTTCTGCGGGCTTCGCCCGCGCCGCGTCGAGAAAAAACCGAAGGTTTTGTCTCGAGTTCTTCTACGGACACCACAACCCCGGATTCCCCGGACACATGCCTTGGCAGTTGGGGTCCGACCATTTTGCGGGACATCCGCGGGCATCCGGGTCTCCTACGTCATTACAGACGCCGGGATTCCTGCAGGCAAACGGCTCGGGAAGTATCGGAGACGGCGTGGGTGTCGGCGTGACGGTTCCGCCGGGCACGAATCCGGGCGCTATTACGGTTGTCCCGGTTGCCAAACAATAGTTCCAAAAAGCGCCCCAGCCGCACCCTTCTTCCGGATGGCACCCGAGTGACGTGATGTCGGGATCCGCCCAATCCTGCAACTTCGCGCATACCCGGTTGCCGGAACACAGGTTCGACACCGAATCCGGTTCATACTTATAGGGATCCTTTGTCGTCGGGTCGCACGGAACCGTCTTGATATACGGCGCAAGGTCGGTACTCCCGCAGCTTTCCAGGATCGTCAGGGAGGGATAGCAGCCATTGTCGTTATAGTATTCCTCGAACGCACGGCGGATATTGTTTAGATCGGCCTTCCTCCGCGCATCCTGCGCACGGAACACATTCCGCTTCCAATTAACCATAAGGAATATGACCGCAAGTATCGCGATAATGACGACGACGATGAGAAGCTCTGCAAGTGTCCAACCATCCTTTCGGGACAGCATCCGCCGCAAGGAAAACCGCTGGTGCAAACGTTTCATGAAAGATAAAGGCCTGGTACCAGTATGACAAAGGACTTTGGGAAACTCAAGGGAATTGATACACTACGACCAAGATTTTATCCGGGTCTATGAATGCGCTTCTTATCCTTTTTACGGTATCGCTCCTGTTGCCGCGTAACCTGTCCGGTCTTGAGGAGGTATTCTGGTCAACCGGACTGATCCTACTTGGCATTCAGAAGCTTCGAAAGCGGGCGTTTCACACCGCGGTGCCACGCGCGCTCATTTTTGCGTTTGTCGCGTACATTATCGTCGCTGCCGTAAGTTTGCTCGTGTCACGGAGTCCTGCCCTGTCCGTATTTTTCATGGTCCGGCTCGTATCCGGCCTTGCGGCATGTCTTCTTGCGGGAGCCGGTGGAACGCATGCGGAGGCACAATCGGAACGGTCACTTAAAATTCTCGGCAGGTTCGCAATCCTACTGTCATTGGGTAGCATTGGTATTCAATTTATTCCGCTGCCCCCGTACAACAGCCTCACCGCACTCAACGGGCACTATCCCCTTGCCTATCTTCTGGTTTTTCTGCTGCCGCTTATTTTTTATCCCGGCAGAAAGGTCGTGTACGCGGACGCGCTTCTGTTTGTGGCGGGGTTACTTGTGAGCGCCGCCCGGGGCGCATGGATAATCCTTACCATTTATACATTCCGGATGTCGAAAACTGCGCTCCAGATTGCATCCGGCTTCTTGCTCCTCTCTATCCTCTCCCTCATGTTCTGGCTCTCCCATCTTCCGTTTGAACAGAAACAAGCGCTTTTGCGCGCCTATCCCCCAATTCGGTACGTCCTAAAAAACAGTGACGACGAACTTCGCGCGGAGTACGTCCGTCAGACCCTCGAGTCCGTCCGGACCTCTCCCCTCCTGGGAAACGGCCCGGGGACATTTGAATTGGTCTCGCGCGCCTATCAGACGGCCCCGGGCAGATTCTCGAGCTACCCGCATTCTTTCCCATTGCAAATACTCTCGGATACGGGAGTTTTGGGCGTTATAACAGCCTCTTTATTGTTTCTTACCGTCGTGATACTTGTGCGTGTTATGAGTCCCCTGTCGGCGAGTGTTGCGCTGACACTTCTTTACAGCGTGTTCGAGGGAAACCTGCACACATATTCCTATTGGATGCTCCTGTGGATCATAATCGGCGCGCTCTATGCTTCCCGCGTCCGCCGCCGCACGGAACGGCCAGCATTACTAACAGTGCTACTCCTCGCACTATGTATCTTTACCGCGAGCATCGCGGCATCGGTCTTCCTTGAAGCCGGAGGACATCGTACATTAAGCGTGGCCGTCGCACCGTACCGGAAATCGTCCATACTCAACGCATTGAAAACCCATCTGCCCGACCAACGGATGATCAGCCGCTGGTATCCGATGGACCCGGACGTACTCGCTACTGCAGGACGCCATAAGGACGCGCTCAGATATGATCCGCGCAATATCGCAATCCGGCAAGCGTACCTGACCATGTTGTTTACGGAGGGTAATACCGACGGGCTATCAGAAACGCTCTGCGAGACGTACCGCGTGCTTGCGAAAGGCCGTACGACCCAACCTTGCTCTATTCTCTCAAGCGAGCATTTCCGACGTCTTCTCACCGACTCTTCTATCTATACCATGCCTTTATCACACCTCCAAGGCAATGACGGCGGCGCCAAATTCTTTTATTTTCTGGGGGATGAATACCATAAGGCGACTTCTGACCCGGAAGGTGTTGTTATGCTTTGGGCTATGGCACGGGACATTGCCCCGGACTGGGGACATTATCATCTGGAACTTGCAAGCGCTCTGCACTACTACCAGAAAAACGATATGAAGGCGTCCGAGACGCTAATGCAGTGTTTATCAGAAAAAAATGCGCGGAACGGCTGCTTGAAACTGGGCACTTCCCTTGATACGCTTCTCCCGCCCGGATCGCTTTCCCGTGATATCGAAGCGATTCCGGCACTCTTGCCATTATGAAACGCGCGCCCACCCTCACGATCGTGACCCTTACCAAAAACCGAGCGCTACTCCTTCAAAAAAATCTCGGGTCCCTTATCGGCCAGGTGAAAAAAAATGACGAAATCATCGTCGTCGATAACGGCTCGACCGACGAAACCCGCGACGTTCTCGCGTCCTTCAAAAAACGCCTTCCGCTACGGGTGATCCTCCGGAGCCGGGGCAATTACTCGACGTTGTATAACACCGGCATCAGGATTGCATCCCGCGAAATCGTCGTGTTTCTGGATGACGACTGCATTGCCCACCCATCCTTCCTCGCAAACATCCGGAAGGCGCACAAGAGCTACCCTGTTGCCGTCATCCAGGGAATGTCGGAAAGCATTCCGAAAGGCAACATATTCGTTGATACCATGGGCGACCATTACCGCGCATTCCTGGAAACCAACAGACTCGGAAAAAACAATCTGCGGATACTGGACAACAAAAACGCGTCGGTTGCCAAAACCATTCTCGACCGCTACGGGTATTTCCGTGAGACGCTTCCGTGCGGCTCGGAGGACATAGAACTTGGCATACGCCTAAGAAGTCAGGGAATCCCGATAGTATTCCACCCGGAGATCATCGCGTATCACCACGAACGGACGACCCTTAGCACATTTATCGCACAACACCTGCGATTTGCCCGGTGCGAGGGAAAACTCGACCGGATACTGCCGGGAGAGGAACAAACAAAACTCGTCAAATGGAAAAAACTGAAGCTCCAGCTCCTCTTTGCGGTTACCCGTATCGTACGATATGTGCAGGCTGGACAGATTGCCCGTGCCGTGGCCGTACCGGTCCTCTACATCCTCCTTGCCATCATTCGGATTTGGGGGTACGCTACCAATCGATGAGGAAGCCGAAGATAGCGATCGTTACCTCAAAAGGCGGTCATCTCTACCAAATGTACCGCCTGAAGCCCTGGTGGAATAAATACGACCGTTTCTGGATAACGTTTACGGGCGCCGATACGGAATCCCTGCTTACGGGCGAGCGGATCTATTTCGGGTATTACCCGGAATCCCGGAATATGATAAACGCGCTCCGCCACCTGACGCTTGCTTGGCGGATTCTCCGGCGCGAACGTCCAACAGTGCTTATAAGCTGCGGCGCCGGCATCGCGCCCCCGTTCTTTTTCATCGCGAAACTCCTTCATATTCGGACTATTTTCATCGAAGTCTTTGATCTCGTCAAAAATCCAAGTCTCACCGGCCGGTTCGTCTCGCGGATTTCCGATTATGTCCTGATACAGCACAAGAGCCAGCGCCCGTTTTATCCCAAAGCAATCTACAAAGGGGCGATTCTATGATTCTTATCACCGTCGGTTCGACAACATTCCCCTTCCAGCGCATGGCGACACTTGTTGAACACCTTTCCCACCTGCGCCGCCCGGGCGAACGGGTGATATTCCAGTACGGCGCGACCCCTCCGCATTTTGTCGACAAACGGGTCATCTCCCTGCCCTTCATTCCCCACAAAGACCTCCTTACCCATATGAAAGAAGCACGGGTTATCATTTGCCACGGCGGACCCGCAACCATTTACCAAGCGCTTTCGTTTGGGAAAATTCCCTGGGTACTCCCCCGGGAACGCCAATATGGCGAGCACCTCAACGACCACCAGAAGGAGTTTGCGGAATTCATGTCTTCGCATGGATTAGTGCACGTGGTAACGCCCAAAACTCCGGTGAGCCGCATCCTTGTCACGACAAAAACGATCCCGCCGATCCAAAAAAATAACCCTGACATCATCGCCTTCCTGGATACCGTTACGGAAGCTGCGTTTGCCAAGCAAGGGTAAGAATCGGTATAAATACTGGTATGAAGGATAATGCCCTGCCGACCAGCGCATTCGTCGCCGTAACCCTGCTGTGCAACTCACGGTGCATCCATTGCGATATCTGGAAAAACCGTGGGATGGACTTTCTTTCTCCGGAAATCTATAAGAAACTCCCCTCCTCCCTTGAGATGGTCGACTTAACCGGCGGAGAACCGTTTTTGAGAAACGACATCCCAGAAATTGTGGGCGTCGTGAGAGCCGCTTGCCCCAAAGCGAGAATTCTCATTACGACCAACGGATTTTTGCCGGAGAAGATCAAAAAACAAATACCGGCAATCGTTTCGAAAGATCCGAACATCGCATTCCGGCTCTCCCTGGACGGGTGGGGCAAAACGCACGAAAAAGTCCGCGGAATCCCCAACGCATTTGAAAAGGTCATGGAAACGGTCAAAATCCTTAAAGAACACGGGGTATCCGACGTCGGGCTTACCTTTACCCTCATGAAAATAAACCAGCATGAACTCCATACGGTCTATGATTATTGCGCGTCCCACGGCCTTTCGTTCAGCCTCAACGTCGTCCACGACTCGCCGATCTATTACGGAACGGGCAAAACATCACTCTCCCCACAGCCTGAAGAGGTAAAAGACGATTTCCGGAAACTCTTCGGCAAGCAAATGAAAAGCCCGGATCCCCGGAACTGGGGCAAGGCCTGGTTTAACAGGATGAGCTACGAATACATGCTCCATCACCGCCGTCCCCTTCCCTGCGGTGCCGGAGAAAACTTTTTCTACATGGATCCGTTTGCCAATATCTTCATGTGCCAGGTTAAGAACTGGCCTATCGGAAACCTTCAGAAGGAATCTTTTGAGGACATATGGTACTCGAAAGCGAAAACGGACCGTTTACCCGCAGCTCATGCATGTAACGACTGCTGGATCATCTGCACCGCCAAAGATGCGATCAAGCGGAACAAATTGAACGTGTTAGGCGACGTTGCGTCGCTCCTTGCCCGGGGTGAACCGCTCTATTCCCCAAACCCCCAATGAACAAGACTCCAACGATAAGCGTCGTCATCCTTACCAATGACCGGCCGGAGCTTCTGGAAAAAGCACTTGTTTCCATCAAGAGGCAGACATATGCGCCCATAGAGGTTGTTGTCGTGGATGACTCGTCTGAGCTCCATGAAGAGACAGTCTTGGTCGTCAAAAAACACACGAAGGCCCTGCCCATCATCAAGCGGAACACCGAGCACTCAATATCTTACGGCCGCACCATCGGCATGAAATCCTCCTCAGGCGACCTGATCGTATATCTTGATGACGATTGCGAAGCCGACCCCACATACCTGAAACGCTTCCGGGACCATTTTCTTCGCAACCCGCGACTTACCGCCGCCATCGGCATGATCAAGAACGCGCTTCCTGATAATATCTACGCCGCAACGCAGTATGCGTACTACGACCGCGGACTGCGGCGCTTTTTCCCAACACTTGACCGGGTTGAGCCGCTGACCTTTGGCCGCATCCTCGATTGCGAGGTTATGGGCATCAGACGCCGGGATCTTGCTTCCGTAGGCTTTACGGAACGGCACCGGCGATACCGAAACGACGACGTGGACTTGGGATTGCGGCTTATGCAAAAGGGGAAAACCGTCCTGTTTGACCCGGACATTGTGGCCTACGCGAGTCCCAGGACGTCTCTTATCCCGCTTTGGACTGCCGCATTCTGGAACGGGTATTCCGACGCCAGCACGACCCGCGAGTATAACATTGATCTGCGGGCAGCCCCCTACCCCGTTCCGTTTACCCGGTGGTTTCCCAAAGAGCTCATCCGGAACACCCACATGAGAGGCGTACGGAAAGTGCCATACGCATTGCTTTTGGTGAGCTTTCCCCTCATATCACGGCTTGGCATGCTCTGGTATCATCTATCCCATCTGGTATGAAGGTAGCTATCGTTAACGATACGCTCGATGAATTCGGCGGCGCGGAACGCGTAACGAAGCTCATGCTGAGGTCCTATCCGAGGGCGGATTTCTTCACGGCATTTTACGACCCGTGGATCCTCAACACATTCTTTCCGCAGTTTACGCACGGCAATCTCCATACGTCCTGGAAATTCATTACATACGTGGCAACGCACCGGTCCCTCATTCAAATGTTTTCGCCGCTCCTGTGGCGGTCGTTTGACTTCTCGGGGTATGACGTCGTCATATCCAATCCGAGTTTTCTTATGTGCAACCTCGTGGTCGTCCCTCCCAATGTGCTCAACGTCCAGTACATCCATGCCGTCCCCAAAAATATATTCAATCTGCTCCCCAAAACACCGCTCCAGAAGCGTATCCCCTACGATATCTACGTCCGGGCGCTGTATCGGCAGTCGGTGCGGTCCACTCCGCATTTATTCACAAGCTCGGTTCACATGCAGAAGAAAATCTCGAAAATTTTCGGCGTGACTGCCCATATCCTGCCGCCGCCTATCGCCTACCCCAAGCATCCGCCGGTACGGAAGAAGGGCGAATATTACCTCTATGTCTCGAGAATCGACCGGGACAAGCACATTGAGCTTGCCATCGAAGCCTGTAACAAGCTGAAGATGCCGCTTTTCATTTCCGGCAGGAACAACGAGCCGCGATATGAAGCATACCTTCGGGAAATCGCCGGACCGACGGTCCAATTCTTGGGATTTTGCTCGGATGCGAAAGTCAGGGAGCTTTATAAACGCGCGATTGCCTTCCTCTTCCCGTCCAAAGAAGAGGATTTCGGACTCGCACCGCTTGAAGCGCTCGCACATGGCGTTCCGGTGGTTGCCTATTACGGCGGGGGGCCGAAAGAGACCCTTGTCGAAGGGGTGACGGGTACCTTTTTCCGGAATCACACCGCAGGAGACATGGTACGCGCCATGACGAGACTCAACCGGAAACGGTTCGATCCCAACGCGCTCTACCGGTATGCCGCACGGTACGGTGAGGAGGAATTCAGCAGCCAGCTGGTGCGGTATATCCGTAGGGAATACGAAAAAAAGAAGCGCCTTGCTACTTTATAATCTCGGTGATCCTGGGCTCAATGAAGATGGCAGAAAGGTATAACGGCACGCGGCTATTGATCTTCAAAGGCTGGCCGTCGAGGAAATAGAGCGTTCCGCCGATCTCCTGCGCTTTGAGCTCCAGCACCATCGTCACATCGACTTTCCGCGGGTGCGGCCGTTCGAATAGGTTCCCATAGAGGTCTCCCACTACCGTCCGTGAAGGCGTCACCTGTTTTTCCAACACCGTAGCAAGCGCGTTCCCGCTCCCGTCACGCACGGCATCCCCGACGGAAATCGCATCTGCGATATACGGATCGACGCCGGTCGTCCCCATAAATACCGTTCCGTCCAGCGGATCCTCAGTCTTGAGTTGCGCGCGCACCTTGACTGTCCTGTCTTGCGCGGTCCCGTACTTTTCGTTTATGTCGACGACGATACCCTCCACCATAACCGGGCCGACTTCCACACGGATCCAGTCCCCCATCTGGATCGTGACACCCCGGTATTTATACGTCCCGTGCCGTGCGTTATAGCTTGCGGCGACCTTCGCATGCACGATAACCGTTTGCGCCGTCCCGTAAATCGTCTTATAGGTATGCGGGAACGAATCGACGGAAAGTATCTTCGACTCCAGCCTTCCGAATACGTCCTTCCCCTCAAGGCCGGGAACGTACTGAGTGCTTAGGTAAGCAGGCGGCGCCCCCTCGTTGTAAAAGTAGAGTTCCCGGTTGGCTACCCTCACGGCAACGGTAACGTATTTACTGCGGGGAACTACAAGATACAGCGCCGTTCCGGCAAAAAGACAGACCAACACGATGAGAAGGTACTCGAAAAACCCCCATTTTCTTACGGTATTCTGCACCTGTTTGGCTATGTGTAGCATACGATTATGTCTGGACAGGACTCCGGATGAAATACCCATATATGATAGTGAGTGGAACGATTTGCTGCAAATCCGGAAGTATTGGCTGGAATTGTATGTTAATAAGTGCCGCGATACCCGCAATGAACAAGCCTGCCTGATACAGTCCTTCCGTTCCTTTGGTACGGCGCATGCCCGTGTACAGCCGGGCCCCAAGCAATGCAATCGTCATAAGATACGGCACCAACCCGGTAATCCCAGTCTCCACAAATAATTTAAGGAACCCGTTATGCACCGGCTCCGGGAAATACGTAAACACGCTTTCGCCATATGACGTCGCGCGCGCGTGCTGGAACATATAGTACACATCCATCGCAAGGCCCACGCCAAACAGCGGATGCGTACGGATTGCGCGGGTTGCCTCAGTAAGTAAAAGCATCCGCGTTTCCACGCTCCCGTACCGTTCAAACGTATAGAGCGTGCTTCCAAGCCTCGGTAATATCGCAATCCCCCCTGCCAACACCAGGATGACGATCGCTCCCTTACCCCACCGGGTTATGGTGATCGGGACACTAAGCCGCATCCGCAATCGTTTTTCCGCAAGATAAAAAAACACAAGAAACGATATGGCCATACCGATCCATGCCGCCCGGCTTAAGGTAGCAAGAAGCGCAAGTATCCCCAGGAGTACCCCGGCAAGCGCGTAATGGGAAATTTTGTTTTGCCGGTGAAAAACCCACGGCAGTACCACCGGAAGCATGAATACAAGGTACGATGCCAGAAGATTTGCATGGGCAAACGTCCCGCCCATCCGGACGACGGACCCGCCCACGTCCCGGCTCATATCAAGCGGCGCGTATTCGGGGAAATACTCGATTGCTAGCCCCAACGGCCCGCCCCAAACCAACTGAAGCAATGCAAAAATGCTCTCAAACAGCACGGCTGCGATAATCCCCGCAACGACAAGTTCCCGCCGCACACGGTATTTTGACGTTTTCAAGAATACGTAGAGGATAAACGGCTCCCAAAAAAACAGCGAGTGCAGCATCGAAAACCCCGGAAGAATCGACCCCATGACGGAGGCTGCCATGAACGATACGGGTACAAGGAAAAGGAGCTTCCCCAGCAGATCCCTCGGGATAAAAATCCTTCTTTGCGTGTATGCATCGATAGCAACCAGGATCGCCATGAGGGCCGCAATACCATCCCGCGCCGTCAACACGATATCCGCACTGATTCCGAAGGGCCTTCCGAATATGTGAAGCTGGGTACTGCTGACGAGCTCAATGAGAAACTGCTTGCCGACGGTAAGCGGCGAAAGCACGATAAACGAAAGCACCAACGCTTCCGTCTTATTGGTAATCCGCAGGAGATACCCGACAAATACCGCGATGATGACCAGTCCGAATTTCTTATCCGGGACAAATAAAAGAAGTACGTAAAGGATAAGCGACAGCCAAAAAATGCGCTGCGGGGACGGTTTCATTTTGTAAGATTCTATCATACAATAGGCCAATTGAATCGGTATGCCTCAGACACATAATAAGCCCGCGGTTGCCGTTTTTGGCTTAAGCCACTGGGGGAAACATTTTATCCGGATTCTCCAAAAACTCAGGGTACCTACCGTCGGCGTTGATCCTGACCCCAAGAAAATCGAAGCACTCCGTAACGAATTCCCTCTCGTTACATACCATTCGTCCCCTATGCGTGTGATGAAGGACCCGACGATATATGCCGTCATCATCGCAACACCGACGTCCACCCATTATGAAGTAGCCAGAACGGCTTTATCGTCAGGCAAACACGTATTCGTCGAAAAGCCCATGACGCAAAACATGGAGGAAGCAAAAAAACTCCGCTCCCAAGCCCGAAAAAAGGGCCGCATACTCATGGTGGATCACACGTATGTATACTCTCCCGCCTTGCGGACGGCAAAACGTCTGATCAAAAAGGGGGTGCTTGGCACTATCCGTACTATTTCCTCCGTCCGGGTCGGCCCCGGAATAATCCGCCCTGACAGCACGGTGCTCTGGGACCTTGCTCCCCACGATATTTCCATTTGCTGGTTCCTGTTGGACGCATACCCCTTGTCCTCACGCATCCTTACGAAAGACCGGGCACCGGAGCCGGACGGCCATACCAGAACTCTGGAACTCACCTACCCCAATAATATCAGGGCGACCGTCAAGGTTAGCTGGGTCGCTCCGAAAAAAATCCGTAATCTGACCATACGGGGCACGAAAGGGACGCTTTCGATTTCCTGGAAGAATGCGGAAGAACTGTTGACTCTTACGTCCCGGACGAAGCAAAGGATTCCCACCCAAAAACGGGAACCGCTGGAAATGGCAATCCGGCATTTTTTACGTCACATACAACAAAGCACAACGCCGCTAACGGACGCCGGGCACGGCATCAGGGTAATTGGGATCATATCCGAACTTTCGGAAGGCATCCCGCTTACGGGATAAGAAGATCGACAAGAAAAACGAATGGGTTCTCACGCGCAATGGAAAGCCATTGGGCAAGCCTATTCCGCGGATACAAAAACCATACCCGTTTCTGATACACCTTGCCGTACCGGTTAAGGACAGGCGTATCCGCTGCCATATCGAGCGAGTCGTCTCCGTTATCGTAAAAAAGCCGTACGATATACTCCCGGACACCGTCGGTTATAACGGTATCCTGGTCGATCGTTATAGCGATATCGCGGTAATACCCGGCAGGTAAAAACGTACTCTCGCCGACCAGCCCCAAACCGGTTTCCTTGACCGCGTATACCGCAACGAATCCCCCCTTGGACAACCTGACGGACGACACGTGGATCGTCCTGCTAGGTGGCTGACTCATCACCACAACGCGGTCATACGGAAGCAATATGAAAAGAAACGATATGATGGTACCGAGGAGCAGTCCGGCAAACAGTATATTCAGAATATGGATAAGAACGCTGACGGCTATGAGCGGTTTTTGAACTCCCTGGTTTTGGTACGGTATACTGGGTTGGTTAGGTACAGAGTCCATACGGAGATAGTATCCCACGTTTCTTTTCATTATGACAAACGAAACTGCCCCGGTACAAACCACGACATCCCCGCCGGCAGTACCGGCCGCGGTAGGCACGCAAAACCCCCGGAAGTTTACGGTCACCCCGTATATCGTGCCCGGGATACTTACCGTCCTCATCGCGTTGGCGAGCTTACGTTTCTTTATGGCGGCACTCTTCGAGATACCGCTCCGGCTCGAAATACGGCCGGAACGGTTACACTGGAACGGTCGCGTCTATACTCCTCAGGGACTTCTCTCCAGGCTGGAAGAAGGCCATCTTGAATTCCAAATCAAGGAACGCCTGATCATCTACGGCAACGACAACATCCGCTCGCTGCCGATGCGGGGCAACATTCCCCCGCTTCATGAATTATGGGTTACCAACAATCCCGTGAAGAGCCTACCTGAAGACATTGGCGAACAAACGGCATTGGAGACACTCTCCGTCACCAACGCGAGGCTAACCAGGCTCCCCGAATCTATCGGCAACCTAGCAAACCTCAAGTACTTGTACCTGTATGGCAATAACCTCAGTTCATTGCCGGATTCGATCGGAAACCTGTCGAATCTCGAACTGCTGGACCTCTCGCACAACAACCTGACCCAATTGCCGCCGTCACTTGCGAAGCTTGAGTATGTCGAAATTCTGAATCTTACCGGCAACAAACTCACGTCGTTTCCAAGGTTTCTCCCGCCGTATCTTAAAATCCTTTTCATCGGCGACAACCCCATCCCCTATCCCTCGCTTCGGGACGCTCTCCTTAAGGAAGGCGATGAAATTTACTACTAGTCCCTGCCGAACACGTATCTTACCACCGTCCGGATCGGGTTGCCGTCAAGATACCAGGTCCCGTCCGCTTTGCCCGCCTTTTGCATGCAGTACTTCCGGCTTTGGCAGGAAAGGCATGTGCCGCAGTGAAGTATTCCCTTCCGGTCGCAGCTATACGTGTGACGGATCGGCATCTTCGTCCGCAACAGGTACCTCGTAACCTCAGCCTTTGTCATACTGGCACGCACGGAAGGCTCATAGAAAACCGAGCCGAACTGCCACGAATCCTCCTGTGAGACTTGCATCATGGTTGCCATGATAAGCCGCATATTGGTGAGCGTCTGGCTCGGCACGAACCGGCCGTCGTCGCTCGTCACGCCGCATAAAACGGTGTCGATGGGAATCCGTTCTTCGGCACGTAACTTCTGCGCAACAGGTACGCCCATTGCGCGTACATCATCGTGTTGCCCCAGAACCTGGGCAACTCAAACATTCCGTGTTCCGGGTGGAACGACTCCAGCAATTCCGAAGGACTCATCTCCTCCGGCCGAAACACCGGTGTGAGCGCCTGCTGGACGCGCATCGAGAGTATCTTTGGCTCACGGAAGTACCTGGCTCCATGATTCCTCATATATGCCGCGATATGGCTGATGGCACGTCGCTGGGGATCCAAGGGGCCGGATACGACCGAAAACGGATAGACGGTAAGCCGGAATTTGGCTACCAGCATATGCCAAGCGGCAGCGGAATCCATGCCGCCGGAAAGGAGCAACACAACGGAAGAACCTGGCTTCGGCAAGCGGAATACATGTCTGCGTTTCGCACGGATAAACGACTCGAGCGCTGAAGTAAGCGCTGCCCGTTCGTACGGACTCGTTTCCCCTGTTTGTACGTGCCTGTGACGTTTTCGCATTGGTCCCATGATATACTCTAGTGTTGTTATGTCAACCAAAAAGCCGAAACGGACGGCTCGTCCTGTCGGGACGGATTCCCCGATAGTATTCGACTTCCTCCGCTCCCTTGCGCCGGGCGCATCGGTCATCGCCCATGCGGCAACCGATAGCATGACTCCGACCATTAGAAAAGGCGATGAGATCATTGTCTCTCGGACGCCATCCTCCGATATACGAAACGGCGACATTATCGCATACGTGCGGCCGGACAAACATCACATATTGGTACACCGGGTCGTACGGCGTACCGCAGGAAAACGCGGCATCGCGTTTATGACAAAAGGAGACAATCTGGCGGAGCCTGACCCGTATATGACACCCGCCAAAAACGTTTTGGGGCGGGTGTATATCATAGATACGGACAACCGCCGACGTGTTGTTCCTTCCCGATGGGTACGGGTGCTTTTGCTTCTGTTAGCCGCGGAACTATGCCTCACGTTATTGGATTTTGGAAAATTTATGTATTCCGTTTACGATGCAAAACGGGATGCCATGGACTGGTACATGACCGATCCGAGAAACTCGTGGTCATCAACACTCGATTTCTCACTGACTTCCTACTACCATCCGTTTCTCGGCTGGAGGTACCGCCCTGTTTCGAGCAGATATGTAAACGTGGAAGCCGACCTTTCCCGCCGGACAACGGACAACCCGACCGGGGAACGAGTTCCCTCCGTCTACTTTTTCGGCGGATCCTCCATGTGGGGCATCTACGCCAAAGACAGCGAAACGATTGCGTCATATTTTGTGCGAAGGGTAAACCGAAAAAGCCCGCGGATTTCCGCGATCAACTACGGGCATTTGTCCTACAACAATAATCAGGAACTCATGTTCCTCCTTGAACTTCTCAAGGACGGGAAACGCCCGGAGTACGTCATTTTCTACGACGGATGCAACGATCTCCGGTCGGCTCCGGAGCGCGTACGTTCGGAACGCCAATTATCGGAATTCCTAAGCGATGTGAATACGATCGTGTATCCCAAAGCCGCTCTGGCCTACTGGAAACCCTCAGACCTTTTGGTAACCATAAAACGGACACTTGTCGATAACGTGAGGATAATCCGCTACCCGTATCGGCTGGTTTCTCCGCTGGTAAAACGGGTGTTGGGAATCACACCCCCTCCCCCAAACACTCCTACCTCGTCGGACATCGCTACTGGAACCGTTTCCAATTACCGAAAGAATGCGGCAGTCGTGGATGCGCTATCCCATGCATACAACTTTACGTATCTTTTTATATGGCAACCGACGATATACGACAAACCGCTCACTCCCCTGGAAGTTAAATACCAAAAAACGAATCCGGTAATACGGGAGGCAAGCATACAAGCCAAATCCCTGCTTGCAGCTGACCAGGTTCCGAACTTTTTTGATTTGAGCTCCACGTTTGCCGCATCCTCCTCAGCGTCCCTGTTTACCGACGAGTGTCACGTTATACCGGAAGCCAATTCGGTTATCGCCGATCGCATCGGGGAAATCTTCGAGCGGAATTTCACTGAAAATTGACACACGCCAAGACGTTGGCGTACACTGATTCGTATGAAACGGTCAAAACGGACCTACCGTAAACCCCGGGACAACCGGATAAAAATCGAGGTGGTACTTGCTGAAGCAACCTGAACTGCAATCGCGCCGCTCCACGGCAGGATTGACAGTCACAAGTTAGATGGCATACACTGATTCGTATGAAACGGTCAAAACGGACCTACCGTAAACCCCGGGACAACCGGATAAAAATCGAGGTATTGCTCGTTGAGGCAACCTAAACCGCAATCGCCTGCCTGAGTTTTGCCACAGGTGTTGCCTATGTTGCTTGTTACTCCACATACGCGAATAGTCCATAGCAGAGAGGTAACAAGTAAAAAAATCGGCCGGGAATGGATTGTATTGGAATCCAATAAGAAATACGTCCGCCGGCTCAATGAAACCGCAGGATACCTTTGGAACCGGACCTCCCGACCCGTACTCGTTTCCACGTTAATTACCGCAGTCGCCCGTACGTACGGCATCACGAAGGAAGCTGCATCAAAAGACGTCATGGCATTCGTCCGCTCATACGTGAAAGCCAATCTGCTCATCCGGGTATGAACGTGCTGGTCAATCCGGCTATTTTTAAACCGCGCTCTTACTGCTCGCCCACCGCTGAACTTATATCCTTTATGAACATGCGGACGACGGATCCGGTCATGTGCGGGAGGAAAAATACTTTATACATACGCGGCGGAACGCCTTTCATGCCGTAGGACTTCGTTTGTCCCCCATACAACCAATACTTCTCCTCTATCCATACTGGCAACCGTCCCCCGGGAAGCGTTGGGAACATCAGGCCCACCGTAAGGCTGTCAGGATGAGTTACCGTTTGTATCGAAGGTACGGCGAGTTTGGACAGTACCAATGCCTTATGCTCACGCTGTTTTCTTACGATATTCCGCAATCCGTCGGCCCCGAGCGCGTGCATCGCCGCCCATACGGCAACGGCGGAGACTCCGGAACGCGAACCGGAAACCGTCGTATCCCGCTGCGGCAGGTAATCAATGTCGGAAGCGATATGCCGCCCCAAAGCCTTGCGGTACAATACAAGCCCCGCCGGATAGGGTGCCAAGGAAAATTTGTGGAAATCGGTAACGACCGCACTCACGTCTGAGTTGGAAAATGGCGCAAACGTGCCCCCAGAAAACGGCACAATCAGCCCGTTGAGCGCCGCATCTACCCAGAAGAAAAAGGAAATACCGGAAAGCTCCCGTTTGAGCTTCCGAGCGGCTTGGGTGATACGCCCAACGTCATCTATCGAACCCGTCGCACTATACCCTACCGTAAGGCACGCCATGAATCCCCGGTATCCTTTCTTATACAGCGCACGGACCATTTGGACAAAACCCGGCTCACTCATGCTCCAGGACTCCTGATCTAGCCGCACGGCGTGCGTCTCCATCCCGCCGATAGCTGCCGCTTTTTTCACGGAGTAGTGAGTCAGCGGGGTCACCAACAGACATATGTCTTTTTGCGCGTAAATCCGCCTCAGAGACGCGCTGCCCAGCCAGTACGAAAAGAGGTTTCCCTCCGTTCCCCCGCTGGTCATGTACCCGGTAAGGGAATCAGGTGCACCGTGGTACAAATGGATCATCTTTTGGATGACCTCGTATTCATACCGCTGAATCACGTCTTCGCTCGCTTTCTCAACCGATCCCAGTTGGGCGGGATTGAAGCCGATAAGCGCCCTGTATGCGACAGTGGAGGCTCCATAAGGCATCGTGTAAAGGGAGCCCAAGTTGTACGCTACGTGCCGATCCCGCAGATCCCACATCGTTTCGGCAAGCCGCGCAAGTATGGTATGGGCAGGCTTTCCCGATTCGGGAAACCTGCCCGGGTGATACTCCGGGAGCTGCCACAGCTTTCGGAGTGTCGTTTTTACCAGTGTCTTGATTCCCGTTCTCATCATTATCCTTTTTGAATGATTCCCAACCCGGATTCCGAAGGCCACGGAAATTGAATTTTCCCGGGGAGATTAAGCTCCTTCCACAACTTCCGCACCCCGAAAGTTCCCCCCTCAAGTTTTCCTTTGGCCGATATGTCATGGAATACGAAAAATCCGCCGCGCGATAATTTCGGCCAGAAGGTCCGAAAGTCGTGCTTCACCCCTTCATACGAATGGTCGCCGTCGATATAGACATAATCGTACGTGGATTTGCCGCTATGCTTCGCGTACTGGGCGCTCGTTACGGGATATGTCGTTATATAGGATTGAATTCCGAGTTTTGAAAAATGATCCGCCGGATTATGTTGCTTCCAAAACCCCACTCCCCCCCAGCTTATCCCGGGGTGCGATGACATGCTGTAACCCGGATCCACAAAGTCTACATGTCCGTGGCCGTTATCCCGCACTGCCAATGCAAGAATCGCGGGGATGAATCCCCTCCGGGAGCCAATGCAGAGAATGCGCCTGGGGCGTGCGTTTCGGACAATCGCATACTGCATGAGGCCGTACCCGGTAAACCCCCGAATAATATCCGTATGCTGCCCTGCATCCCCGCTGAACTCGTCAATGAGGTATCTCCCGGTATCTGCCGAGAGCATCGGATATACCGTGTCCGCGTCGTATTGCCAGGCCTGCAATATCTGTTTTACATACGCACCAATTCCACGCATCCGCTCAAACAACGACCGTAACATACAGGGCTAATGATACCACGATGATGCCGGGGCTCCCCAACCGGCAGCCTAATGGTATAGAATTGCGGCACGAATGAAACGATACGTCATCCTCATACCGTTCCATAACCCCTGGGATTGGCATACCGATTACGCAAACCAGACCGCGCGTATTCTCGCCCGGAGCCATATCGTCGTATGCATGCTCTGGGGCGATACGGTTTCCTTCTGGGAGATACTGCGTGGGGCCCGTTCGTACCGGCCGGTCACCAGGACCGGGAATCTTATTAAAATCCAGCCTATCTTTCTTGTTCCCGGCAAACGGTTCTTCCTTTCACAGCTTATTAATGCAGGCCTTACCCTTCCGTTCGTCTTTCTTATCGTCACTGCAATCTCGTTCATAACGAAACGGGAGCGGTTGTTTTGGTTCTTCGGTTTCTATGATCCGGTGTTTCTCCTGCTGCCGCCGTTTTTCCGATCCTGGAAAACCGTTTACGACTGTGTGGACATCGCAACCCACCCATCGCACGCGCTTCGGCGGCGGATAGAAGCTTCCGAACGGTCGTTATTGGGATACGCATGGATCGTCGTCACGAATTCGGGAACCCTTGCCACACGCCTTCGGACATTCCGCCCGGATGTCCGGATCGTACCGCTGGGGTTCCGTATTGAAATGTTTCATACACCGCTTCCCGCTCCGATAGTCCGCACGCGCCGCCCGCTCATCGGCTACAGCGGATCGATCGATTACCGGGTGAATCTGTCCCTCCTCTACCGTCTTGTACGAGGTAATCCGCGATGGGACTTCGGGCTCTTCGGACCCGTTTTCCACGACCATCTTACCGGACACAAAAAAGCACTCATCCTACGGATTCTTCGTCAACCGAATGTTACGCATGGCAATCTCGAAACGGAAAATCTCGCCGCAACGCTTGCGGCATGCGACGCATTCATTATTCCGTATGATACGGACATGCCGCTTGCCAAGTACGCATTTCCCATGAAAATCATGGAATACTGGTACGCAAAAAAGCCGGTGATATCGACAAGAATAACGGAACTGGAGCGGTACCCCCGTTTTGTCCGGTTTGCGTCAACTTCGCGCAACTTCACGCAAGCGATACGGGATGCCCTCCTGCATCCTGCTCCCCGCACGCTCCGCGCTGCGCAAATGCTTGCAACAAAGCATACGTGGCAACGGAAAGTAGTTGCTATCATGAATATAATGAGACGCTATGAAACGACAGACAGGAAAACCTAACGAACGGAAGACCAGGCCGAATACATTCAGAAGTATCGTATTGCGCGTGCTCCCGTGGGCACTCATCATCGGGCTTGCCATAGTATTGAGGGTCTATGATATATCGGAAACCATCCGATTCCGCGACGATCACGGACTGGACCTTCTTATCGTACGCGCGATGGAACAGGAGGGGCACCGTCCGTTCATCGGGACTTTTTTGAGCCTGCGAGAATTCAGTACGCCACCTACTTTCTATTACCTAACCTGGGCAGCATATCATCTGACGGGCTCCGTTGAAGGCATTGTGTATGTCAACTTCGTAATCAACATTTTGGCGATGCTTATCCTTATGCGCTTAACCTATGAAATGGCGGGAAAAGCGCCGGCGTTTACGACCGGTCTCGTATTTGCCGCGTCCTCAGTAATGACCGAACACGCCAGGAATTTCTGGAATCCCTACCCGATCCAAATATTTCTCGTCATATCCCTCTACCTCCTGTGGCGGGCATTCGAGCAACGGAACGTAAAGCTGCTCTGGGCCGCGGTATCAAGCTACTTCGTAGCGCTATCGGTGTATCCGTCACCAGCCCTACTGCTGCCGTACATGTTTTATCAAACATTCCGTTGGTACCGGATTAAGGCGGGATACGATTGGTTGCCCACGCTCAGCCACACGGTACTTACACTCCTTTTGCCGGCGGTAGTAGTATATATGCCCCAGATAATTTTCGAGGTCATCCGCGGCTATCCGTCGCTTCATACGATCGGCGGTCAAATTCCCACGCTAATGCACGCTGACCAGATTCTCATGTGTATCGGGGAAAACGTATTCTTTTTGCTGTTCTCGGTAATTCGCATCGAAATACTGTTCCCCCATGCCGCTATGTATGTCACGCTTGTTTTACTCGTGTTGTTTTTCCGCGTCTTCCGGTGGCGAATGGTTCCGGGAGATGTGCGTGCGTTTCTATCACCCGGCATACTCATGTTCGGGCTCATCGTATTTTCGCTCTTTTCGAAAGACGTATACTCGCACCGGTCTTGGGCGTACCTACCGTTTATATACATCTTCATCGGACTCGGTTTATCTTACGGTTGGACGGCGAATGGTTCCAGACGACTCGTGATGGCAGCACTCGCAACCGTTTATATATCCCTGAATATCTTCCAGGTTATTAGCGTACTCCGTAATCCCTATCGGAATGAGTTGAAAGAATCCCGGAACGTCGCTTCGTTTATCCAAAATGACATCAAGATGCGCGGTATTCGCCTTTCGGATACGTCGGTATTCCATAAAGTACCGAACGATCCCGGGAACGAATCATACAGAATCTACAGGATCCTGTATTGGCTGGAGGATAAGCAAATACTCAAGCTGCCTATCAATGCACGCGGTAACATCCCAGTCTTTGATTACATGCATCCTGACAAAAAACCGCACATGTATATTGCGTGTTACAATTTCCCGTCATATCAGGAAGCTACGGCCGGATGCCTGACTCCGGTTTTGAAGAATGCGGCATACGACATCCATAAGCATTCGAAAATCGGTCTGACGGACGTTTTCTCCGTCGACGTACGTCGAATGTAGCGGCAATGTCCCGGATGCCATCGTACGGCTGGCGTATCGGATCATCCGTTATCATTAACTTTTTGCGCAACCACAAAAAGCGAGGAGCCCCATGGATACGATAGTAACGGGAGTCCTGCCGCTTCCAAACGGTTCACCGCCGTGAGGGTTCGGTTAAGGATCCCGGGCACTTCCCGCACGTCCGAACGGACATCATCACCATGCGAAAACAGACGGTCGGTAATGCGCGACAAGGCAAACAGCGGGAACACGAGAAAATACATATAGGAAGCACTCACGGGTTTAAATCCGGCATCCCTTACCTTCCCAAGCATCTCAGGAAGCGTATAGCGCTCCCTTCCCTCTACCGCACGGTCGTGCCGTCCGGTGAGAAACGGAACCGCGCAATCGGTAACAAGGAGTAAGCCCCCAGGGCGGAGTATGCGCAGAGCCTCCCGGAGCGCGGCACGGTCATTTACCCTCCGGTGGTATAAAACATCGAATATGCACACGAGGTGCCGACTGTTCGACGCGATTCCCGTATGTTCGGCGGTTCCCTTACGGAGTTTTATACCGCGCTTTGCCGCAAGTATTCGGCCGGACGCGGTGGGCTCGATACCGGAAACCGATCCATACGCCCGAAGGAACGGAACCATGCCGCCCGTCCCGGCGCCGATGTCCGCGATCAAACGGTCCGTTTTCTGTCCCGGAACGATTCCTGATCCGGCGAGAATCCTGGAAACAAACATCCTCCGCGCGACAAACCACCAATGGTTCTTCTCGACGCGGTACATTGCCTGGTATTCGTGCGGCTTCATCTGTGCATTTCGGCGTTACCGGTACACGATCTTCCCGGCAAGCGCTCCGACGAAAATAAAGCAGTATAAAATAAGCCCCGTGCACAATCCGCGCACCGCAAAACCCATCCCCTTCTCGTTCCAAATGAACACGATGAATTTCCGTATGAGGAATAAATGGATGCCGAATGCACCGGCAAATGCGGCGACCATCATCTTTACCGGCAGCGTAAGCACTCCTACCGTACTGATAAGTGCAATGACGGATAACCCGCCGAACACGACGACTGCAACACCTGAGAGTGTGGTTACGGCCTCCTGGATCGTCGTCGCCACCGGATCGAACTTCTTGCGTTTCGTGTAGAGCTTGGTCCAATAATACGCGCGGAGGAAGTACTTTTTTGCAATCGGCCAGAACCCTTCGAATTCGTGCCGGACGCGGACGGACGGCGCAAAAATAATCGCGTACCGACGGGCTATCCGGTATGTCAGTTCAATATCCTCAACCAACGGGGCCGGATACGTTTCGTTAAATCCTCCCAGGCGTTCAAATACCGCTTTTTTGATGGCGGCGATCCGGGTTGAGAACAGGAAATAGTAACCGCTTTTGTCACGCTCGTTGATCCAGTAGCTCCAATCCCTAAGCGCCTTAAAGTTGGGGAAAAATGCTTTCGATTTCTGCTCTTTGACCCACACGCCCGTAAGTGCGACGACATCGGGATCCTCCCTGAATACTTTAGCGATTTCGGAGAGCGTATCCGGGAATACCTCGACATCCCCATCCAGGAATACGACGAACTCCCCCCTGGCCGCCGCTACTCCCCTGTTCCTGGCTATCGCCGGCCCGTGATTACGATTCAGTCGCACGATCCGCAAAACTCGGGGGGTGACGCGCGACGGGGGGCCCCAGCCGCCGGGGTCCCCTTGCGGGTGGCGCTGGGGCTGTCGCGCGGCAGGACCCGTCGAGAGTTTTGCCGACACAGTAGATCCGTCGTCGACAACAATCACCTCAAACGTCGGAGCTTTTTTGCTTTTCTGGATCGAAGAAAGTAACCGCTCGAGTTTTTCCGGTGCATTGTAATACGGGATTACTACTGATAAGAATGGTTTCACAAGGTTTTCAATACCTTTCCGGCTACCGTAATGACATACTCCAGCTCCCTATTCGTCATCCCCGCATACATGGGCATTCGGACGAGCGTCTCCGCCACATCCTCGGTCACCGGCAGTCTGTATGTGCGTCCCATAAGGGATCTCCCCATCGGGGACCGGTGGAGCGGCACGTAATGACTGCTTACTTCGATGTGCTTTTCCCGCATCCTCCGCATAAACGACTGTTGCATTTTATGCGACGGGAATTTCAACGCATAAATGTGCCAGTTCGGATTTGTCATCCCTTTTGGTGCAATGGGAAGCACTATCGAATCCCTAAACGGCGCGAACTCCTTCGTATACGCGGTTGCGATATGCTGCCGGTCTTTATTAATGCGCAAAATTTGGTCAAGCTGGACGTTAATAAGCGCCGCAAAAATATCGGAGAGGAAATAACTGCTCCCTTCCCCCACCCACTGGTAAATGGAAACCTTGCCCTGCAAAAACGCCTGGCGGTCGGTGCCGATGGCGCGGAATATTTCCAGTCTGTCCGACAGCGCCGTGTCGTTGGTTGTGATCGCTCCCCCCTCGCCGGCCGCGACATTTTTGGTCCCGTGGAAAGAAAACGCTCCTGCGGTGCCAAACGTCCCCAGGTGCCTGCCCTTATACCACGACCCGATGCAATGGGCGGCATCCTCGGCAAGCCAGAGCCTATGGTCTTTTGCGAGTCTTCTGAGTACGTCAAACGATGGCCCTGCCATGCCCGCGTAATGGACGGTCATAATGCCAACCGTCCGTTTCGTGATCTTCTTTTCGACATCGTTGGGATCGAGACTGAAGGTAACGGGATCTATGTCGGCAAGGACCGGTTTTGCGCCCCGGATCATGACGGCGGTAGCCGTTGCTGCCAGGGTGAATGACGGCACGATAACCTCGTCTCCCGTTTTAGCGCCCATTGATGCTACGATTGCCTCCATCGCGTGCGTACAGCTGGTGACCGGAAGCGCAAACTTCGCTCCGGTCAGGGATCTCAGTTTCGCCCGCATATGCACACTGTTCGGTCCGTCGCCAACGCCGGAACCCGTCCGCATGGCACGGATCACTGCCTGCTCGGCTTTGGCTCCCCAATACGGCTTATGCAGTGGAATTTTCATTAAGGTTGATAATAGCGATATGGGATACGGCTGACAAGTAATCCGTTTATACGGCAACCGGCAGGTCATATCCCTTTGCCCGAAGCCGGTCGGATAGTACGGCCCAGGAGACGCGTTGAACCCCGGGGATACTCCGCGCCCACGCGCGGACCACCGCAACACGCCCGGGTTCTTCCCGCGCAATCGTCAGGAATCCGCGGCGGACCCGCTCATGAAATACGGGCCCCTTCTGCTCCCACTCATTCCACTCCCCCTGCCGCCATTTCCGCCACAATCCGACAACCGCAGGCACATCAAGAAGAATCGTAAGATCCGGTTTTCGTATTGCGCCGATTGCAAAATCATTTACGGCGCGGATACCCTCAAGCGGCTGCCCCTCAGCATACCCTTGGATTGCCGTCGTGCTGTCGATGAAACGGTCAACAAGCACTACTTTTCCCAGGTCCAAATCCGGCCGGATGCGCTCACCGGCAAGCTGTGCACGGGCGGCGCCATAGGCGAATATCTTCGTCCTGGGATCCGGCTCAGAACCGAACAACTCTTTGCCATGAAGCATCATCTCCCGGATATCTTTTCCATAGATCGTGTCTCCCGGATCATGATAGATGGAAAACGGAATACGGAAGCGCTCAAGCTGCGACCTGAGATAGTTGAGGACGCCTGTTTTCCCGCTCCCTTCCCCTCCCTCAAGCGTCCCGAGAAACCCGCCCTCTATCATATTCGGAGAGGCCTGGCAGGAACCCCGACGACAACCGCTCGTTTTGCTACGTCCTTCGTAACGACAGCGGCGGCACCAACAACACTTTCCTCCCCGATAATGACTCCCGGCAGGATAGTCGCCCCGGTCCCGACATACGCACCGCGACGGATGACAACCTTCCCTTCCTTCATAGGATACCGTTTCTGCAACGGATGATCTTCGTATCCCACATTGATATGGGTGACTATGGTGGTCCTATTGGAAATGGTGACGTCGTCTTCCATGATCACGCCGCCACGGACATCTATCATTACCTCATCCCCGACAAAACACCGATCCCCAATCACAACTCTGGAAAATCCATAGTGATAGACATTACTGAACCGTACGTCAAAAATTACCGTGTCGCGTCCGATCTGCGCCCCGGCAAGACGTAGGAGCCACATCCGGATAGGCGGCAAAGAAAGACGGAGTATCTCCCCGTATATGCTGTACCAGACAAACCGGATGGCTTTCATGGGTCCTATGGATCGCATCGCTTTCATGATTGTCTTGCAAGAAACGAACGGAATCGAACAAGCTGCACCATATAGTCTAGCGTATCTTTAATGATATTGACCGACGACTGCTTATCGAATCTTCGCAAAAATAGTACCGGCACTTCGGTGATCCGGAGCTTTGCGCGCCGTGCAAGGACCATAATTTCCGTATCCCAGAACCACCCCGGATGCCTGGTTTTGTCAAGAATGGGAAGGATTGTCTTTCGATGAAAAAACTTATACCCTGTCTCCGTATCCAGTCCGCCGGTACCGATCATCGTATCGGAAAGCCACTGGTACCCGCGGCTTAATACTTCGCGGAATAATGCCTTCGGACTCGTCCGATAAAACCGTTTGCCGATGACCACATCGGCTTTCCGTTTGAGGATGAGCATTACCATCGAGGGAATATAGACTGGCGCTACCTCACAATCGATATCGATATACCCGACCACCTTTCCCGTAGCACTCAGCATCCCTTCCTTCACCGTCGCTCCCCTTCCACAGTTCACCATGTGGTACAGCGCCTTGACCCGCTTATTTTTTGTAGCTAAGGAAGCGATAAGCGACGGCGTGCGATCCGTGCTTTTATCATCAACGAAGATTATCTCGTACGTAAGCGTGCTGGTATCGAGAACCTCAAGGATCCGCGCCGTACTATCCCGGAACAACCCCTCCTCGTTAAAGCACGCCAACACCAGAGAAAGATCGGGGGTCGATGAGTTCATTTCCCGCGTATCGTACACGGGTTTTTACTCCCTGACAAGCAGGTCGGACCCCAACTCCCTGCTCGGCCTATATGTGCGAAGGATGTATTCCTGATCTTTCGGGGACAATGCGGACACGCGGGAAAGCTTCCCCTGGTATATATACCGCGTATGGGTCCCCTCAAGGGCAGTAATCACGGAGGGCAGCGGGCGGGTCAAATACTGCTCCCATTGCCCGAACGGCACGGCGGAAACGTAGTACGGGTCTTTGTAGAAAATAGTCGCACCCACAAGATCAAATACGTACGCACCTTCCGGGATAACTTGTTTGATAATTCGTTGCGTATTCAGGTCGTCGGCGTTGGTGAGTAGCAATTTGGGCTTCGTCACCTGATAGGAGGTGATAGCCATCACCGCTATGAGTGATACTGCCGCCACCTCCCCCCACCTTCCCCGTCTTTCTAGCATCCGCAAGCCGTCCGCAACGTAAAACGCGACAAATGCGGCAATGGGGATAAGATACTGCGCATGCCGCAAAGGATACCCGTACATGAAGGCAAACACGTACGAAAGCAGTATTCCCGCCGTAAGAAACTCCAGCCGCGAGGCTCCCAATGCGGGAGTCACAAACCGGATAACGCCGGTCATTAGACCCATAAACCATGCGATATGGTTAACAACGAGTCCCCAATTCCACCCCGGCCTTCCGTAATACGTCGCATTGGGATAAAAAAACAAATCCGGCTGCATGCCGAACGTTTCCCCGATCCTGTTTACTTCAAACGGGAGCTTCGTGAGCGAATACCACACATGGGATCCCTCCCCGATTCCAAGGACCCAGAGTCCGAACACGGCAAATGGCACTCCCATCCCCCAAAGAAGAAACGCGGAGGGCAGCACAAGCATCGCTAGTACCACCTGCGGGAGCGCTTTCGGAAGCACGATGAGCGCAATTCCATAGGAAACGCCGGCCCAAAACGGCCGCTTCCTCACCTGGCAAAGAAGTCCATACACGCTGAAAAGGAGTGCCAAGTTATCCGGCCGGATCTCAAGGAATTTGTCCGAAGGAAGCGGCAGGAACGAAAGGACGATTCCCGGCATGAGAAACATCCGGAACCGCTCACGCCACCCCTTCACGGTTTTCCCCCGCAGCGTGACAAGCAGCATGCCGAGCGTAATGCAGATACCAATGTAAACAACCCACATAAGTACCCGTCCCGGAATAAGCGGATTTCCGGCTATGAAAAACAGGGGCGCCAAAAAGACGAGGAACCCCGGCGGCACGTATAACAGGAAATCACGGTACGGCACCGATCCCCTGTAGACGTTATGCGCCCAATGCAGGTACGCGAATTCATCGGCGTCGAAGTACCGTGTAAGCCCCAATTCCAGCTTCATCCACAGCATCGAAAGCATCACCAACCCTGTTACAATAAGGAGGATCCTGCCTTTCATATGATCGTTCCCATCATAGCAAGTACCGTTATCCTTTTGAATTCGGCACATGTCCTGATCGCATGGTTTCAAAAACCGCCGGGAACGGTATTCACCGGAATCGCCCACTATTATGCGGACTATTTCCTCTACGTTTCGCTGATGGCCCAAAAGGGATGGATCACAACAGCACACCTCTTTACCAACGAGCCGATCCCTCCCGCCTGGATCTACTGGCTGTATACGATACTCGGAAAATTCGGCAATCCGTTTGTCGTCTACAACCTCGCGATCGTCATTTTTTCCGGAGTACTCATGTGGCTGTGGTGGCGCATCATCAGGGAAACCGTTTCCGACCGCACGAACCGGATGATCGCATTCCTCATGCTCACGACGGCATCGGGATTTGTGGGCTTTGATTTCTGGTTTTCCCCGCTCCCCGCATTAAACCGCCTGGGTGGCGTTCCCCACCAAATCTTCCAGACGATACTGCTGCTTACGGTCATACTGCTCACGCACCGGAAATCCTACCTTCCACTGGGTATTGTTTCGTTTTTTGCGGCGGTAACCAATCCCATACAGATGCTCCTGGTCACAATTGCCATCGGCGGCACGCTTTTTACCGAAAAACGTGTGTCACTTATGGGAAATATCCTGACGCTTATCGTCATCGGACTGCCCGCGCTCGCCGGCGCGCTTATCACGAACGGCGCATTTTCCCGGGATCCGATTCTTACGGCGGCAAAAATCTGGGAAAATAACCAACATATCACCATGTCCCTCTGGCAATTCCTTCTTGCGACAGGTCCGATCGCGGTACTTGTTCCCTTCGGCATCCGGCCATTCCTGTCGCATCGCACACGCATCCGCACGATTCTTGCCGCATATGGCATCCTGTCCCTTTTGGCATTCTTCTCCCCTGTCGCGGCACTTACCCACACGTCGCCCGTCCGCTGGCTTTCCCCCGCGGCGTACACCGTGTTCCCGATCCTGGCTGCCCTTGGAGCAACAAGGCACAGGACGGTCCTTGTTGTCGCGTACCTCCTCCTCACTATTCCGTCACTCGTGTCCCAGGTCAACGCCCGCGGAAACGCGCCGCACGCATTAAACTACGTACCGGAGGAGATAGTTGCCAAATTGACGGCATTGCGGGAAAAAGACGGTGTTGTTCTGACTGATCCGCGCACCCCCTACGACGTCCTCGTTCCCGTATTCACGGGGAGAAAGTCGTTTACCGGGCATCCCATCCACACGCTGTACCCCGAAACGAAAGAAGAACTCCGCAAGAAATTTTTTAGCAGCATGACCGAAACGGAAAAAGCGGCGTTTCTCAAAAATCACAACATCACGGATATCTTCCCATGAAACGGTACGCAGGCTTACTCATCATTGCCGCATTCCTACTTCTCCACCTACTCATCATCAATGATTACGGATTCACCTGGGATTTCCATTTCCATTTTTTCGGCGGCGGAAAACTCCTAGGAATCGAGCCGTCCGAATTGGAACCCCGGAATCTCCCGTTCGTCGAACCCGATCCCCGGCGCGCCTGGACACTCCCCTACGGACCCCTGATGAGTATTCCGCCGGTCGCGTCATACCTTTTCCTCTATAAGACGCTCAATATCCTGCCTGCCGACAGCGCATACCATCTCCCAATCATACTCTGGGGAATTGCCGGGACAGCGACACTCTTCTTCTTTCTCAAGGAGGCATATTCCTCCCGCGCAGGCATCCTCGCGGCACTTTTCGTAGGCCTCATGCCGCGGTATTTTGCCGACCTCCACAATAACATGAAGGATATCCCCTCAGCTGCAATATTTGCGGTCAATATGTGGCTCGTGTGGCGCCTTATGCGATACAGGCGGACGATAGACCTTGTTCTTGCGGTCATCGCATTTGCGGTAGCCTTCAACATTAAGATCAACAGTGTTTTCATTCCGGTCATTGCCGCCGTCTGGATAAGTATCGGGTGGATACGGAAGGATCCGGGCATCCGGAAAAAATTGCCGTTCCTTCTTACGTACTTCATTGCCGCTCCGGCCGCGGCATTTCTCCTGTGGTGGATGTTCTGGCCGAATCCCGTGGGACAACTCAAGCACGCGTATCTGACGTTCGGCGTAGGCACAAATAATATCGAGGTGATCCTCAATGGTAAATGGTATTGCTCAGGTTCTACCGTTCCGTGGTACTACCCACTATGGTACCTTGCGATAACGACCCCACTCCCCATGCTTGTATTATTCCTTGTGGGACTGGCAAGCAAACAGAAGAAGTCGCTCTTTATTTTATGGCTTCTGTTACCGTTGTCCCGCTATCTCCTGCCTTCCGTCGGTGTCATTGACGGCATCCGGCACTTCGAAGAAGTGCTCTTCCCCATCGCAGCTATTGCCGCGCTTGGTGCCGACCGCCTGCTGTCCTTGTCGAAACGTTCCGCGGTTTCCTATGCGTTAGTCGGCATCATGCTGATTCCTCTTGTCTGGAATATCATCTCCTACCATCCCTATCAAATAGCCTATTTCAACGAACTCGTGGGTGGTACTAAAGGAGCGATGGGTAACTACGATCTCGATTACTGGGGCACGTCACAAAAGAAAGCCGTCGAATGGGTAAACAACACAGCGCCTCCCGGCAGTAAAGTCCATATCGTCATGGCCGCGGCAGTTGCCGGGCAGTACCTCCGGCCGGACCTTCTACCTAACCTCAACAAATTCGGCTATGACGAATCGGATTACGTTATTCTTCTCAACCGCCAGTCGTTCCTGTACCGCTTCTTCTATGCGTACGAATACCTTCTCCACCACAAACCCGTCTATACTGTAACGGTTGCCGGCGCACCGCTCACATGGGTCTTTGACAACAAACCGGAAAACAAAACGCCTCGGCAAGTGACCTACTGGCAGGACGAGGATCCCTGCATCATAAAATACTGGCGCGGCGAGCACCCGTAGGATGTCGCCGGACATACCAACAAAGCATAAGGAACACGGCGACAGAAATCATACCGCCGATGACATAAATCCGCGGCGAATACCGGAACTCGACCATATGTTTTCCGGAAGATACAAAAATTGTTCGGAATAGATTATTTTCCTTATTCATATGTACCTTTTTCCCATCGACATATGCGTCCCATCCGGGGTACCAGACCTCGGAACTATGGAGGGTCGTATCGCAACCGGTCGTTACTGAAAGCGAGATCGCATTCGGGGTATAACGGGAGACAACGGGCGTGCCGCAAGAACGGTCGGTAAGATAAAACCTCGGCAACACCGTCGTATTTTCGTATAGCCGGTACCGGTCCGCATAGTCATCCCGCAGGAGCGTGTACCGGGCGTTTCCGGAAAACGGGTCGTAGTCGGGAGGGACCATAATATATTTGATATTGAGCCTATCAATCGCCTCCCCCGCAGACGGGTTGAGATACGGCACCTGCACATCCTGCTTCGTCACCAACTCAGCGCCGGTTGTCCCGAGGGAAGAAGCGAAATAGTCGTAATACGAGCGCAGAATCGACGGGTCGTACCCGGTCGCCGAATGGATCCTGTAAGACATCGTACTGTCGAAATCCAGCACATCCCGCTGCGGGAGCCACACACCGAAGTTCTGCAATACCCGGTAAGGCTCACGGTCGTCCGTAAGGGTCGTGATTAGCCCTGAGTCGTGCCTCGTTTCGGGAACGGACCGGAGTACGATAAATCCCCGGGCAAACCAGACCATTTCGCATAGTATTCCGATGGTTATCAGGGACGTAATCAGCCGGGGCAACTTAAACGACTTCGTGAGCGCATCAAGCCCTATTCCGGCTAATCCCGACAACCCGAACACAACCAGGATCAAATGCCGCGGCGGAATACGGAGGTTGCGGTACATGGGAATTATTTTCCAAAGGATATATTGTAGGTCGGGTGTAGCATTCGATCCCAACGAAACCCATATTCCGAACATAACGGCAAATACAAATGCAACGCCCAGCCATAGTTTTTTCCGTACCACAGCCGCTACCCCGATGAGAGCGGCAGCAAGTCCGCCGATCCCGATAAATGCGCTGTGCTCAATGAAATTGGGCGGCGGCCCGGCATACGTATACTGGTTACCGAATTGAAAAGGATTCATAAATTGCAGAAGGCTCCGCCACTCCAATGCGCCGTAGCTGTGCCAGGCATACGGGAACGCATAGGTGCGTATGCTCTCCCTGAAAAACTCGGCAACCGGGATAAGGTGGAACGCCGCTAGTCCCACTCCTCCCATTCCGGCAAATGCTGCCCTTATGACCGGCCGGATGCTCCGGGAAGCAAGACTCTTGGCAACCGCAATCATGGACACGGCAATTACCGTGAAGAATGCCATCGTCTGATACCCTGAGAGGAGTTGGATGCCGAATACGACCGCCGCCCGGACCTGTACTTTTCTGTCGGTACGTCCAATCGCCTCCAGGAATGCCCATACGACCCACGGCATCCATGAAGCGGCCGCGATGACATCGGCGTGCCCGGCGAACGTACGGGCCATAAAAAATCCCGACAACCCGAATAGGACGCCGGAAGTCCAATTTCCGGTAAGCTTCCGCATGCCGAGCATCGCCCAAAATACATGCAGCGCAAGGTGCCAGGAATAGGCGATATTAAGCGGAAGCAGTGAAAAAAGCCAGTTGGGAGGATACCAGATATTGACGACCGGATTTGAAATAAACGGCTCGCCGCCAAAAAGGTACGGATTCCACCACGGGAATATCCCCTTACCCATCCATTCGTTGAAAAACTGCCGGTAGAAGTAGTACTGCCGGTGGATGTCGTCACCAAAAATCATCTGCCCCTGCGTGGGCACCAGCGCCCCACCGAAGACCGCCACGACGACCGCGATATAAAAAATCACCGTTAATCCCATATCATTTTCCCGTCACGAATATATACCCTATGTCTGCACCGTTTCTAGCAACCGTATAAAGAAGCGTACCACGTTCCTTCCAGTACCGGACGGCTCCTTCAAAAAAGTTATTCGCGTGCGGGAGTATGACATATGCCGCATCGTTATCGAACGAAACGACCCGGTGCGTATTCCCCGGAAAAAACGAGCGGTCCATCCCCACCCAGTTCGTATCGATGCTGCCCGTATCTCCTCGATTTTGGTTGATCCAAGTCACCATTTCCCCAAGGGAAAACCCCCAGTAGTCGAATTCGAACCGTTCGGAAGCCTCGCGGAACGTGCCCGCCAGCCGGTTATAATAGGTCGCTTGGTATGGATGAAGCGTGATGTGGATCCAGAGAAGATGCACAACCACCCCAAGGATAATCCAAAACCTGATTGCTCTTGCCTTCCCCACGTTTACCGCGGTATGCCATCCGATTCCGGCAAGGACGGCAAATCCGACATACGCTTCCATTCCCTGCCTCGCCGCGTTATAGACAACCTGGCCCGGAAGCATCATACGGATAAGGAATATCCCCAACCATAAGAAAAACAACAGTACGCCAATGCGCAATGCGGGGCGTATGTATTTGACGCATACGCCGATAACTCCCAACAGGGTAAGGACAAGTAGCGGAATGGGGGTAGTAAGGATAAGTGTTGCAGGGCCGTAATACCATGGCGCGGTGACTCCCGCCTGATAGAATTCGCCGCGGAAGACGATCGGCATTCCCCGTCCGACCTCTGAAACGTAACGGACGATCTTCCCCGCGTGCACTACGGGATCAAGTCCAATCCAGGGCCACGCGGCAAGAAAAGCAGCCATACAGAAGGCAAAATATAAAGCGAGCCGCACCGGCCGCTTAGGATGTGCATACGTAACGGCAAGTGCCCCGATAGGAACCAGCAGTATGCCATGGAATTTGGTCGCCGCGGCAAGTCCGATTACGATCCCGGCAGCAATGACGGCTCCGGGTGTTTTCCGTTTGAGCACCATCATCATGGAGAGTAACCCCAGCGCCGCCATCGCCGCTCCCGGCGCATCCTTGATATTGTTATGCGCGTGCGCAAAATACTGCGGATGGAACCCAAGAGCCAAAGACGCCACCAGTCCTGCACCGGTCGACCCGGTGAATCCGAATGCGATAAGGAATGCTGCTGCTACACCCGCGGCGGAAAGCAGAACGACACCGACATGGTGTGCCGCAACAGGATGGAGGATGTGGGTTTTTTCCGAAAGAAGCAATGACAGGAACGACGCGATTCCCGATGCAAACGGCGGATACCGTTCCAAGAGCATGTCATCCCGAAACGGCAGCGCACGCCCCAACTTGGGCGGGCTACCTGCAAGGGATCCGGGATCAAATGCCAGGTAGAAACTCAGGGTGCGCCTGCCTGCAGAAAAATTTTCCGGCTCATCCCAGGTGATGGCGTACTGGGGAAGGGTAACGAGTCCGATAACCACGTAGGCCGCAAAAAGGACAAGCGCTATCCGGTTATGGCGTTTTATAGACCGTAACATACGCGTTTTTATACGCTTCGGTCAGGAAGGGATACATGCGATTAAGGTCAGTAAGTCCCCCATCCTCCCGTTCCTGCGGTCCGAAAAAGACAAACGACGCCCGCGCCTGCCGGACAAAACCCTGAGCCTGGTCTACCGGCATGCGACCGGCAAAGAACGTTTTAACTAGCTCCTTCTTCGCTTCGAATGCGACGGTATTGTCATGCCCGACGTAGACGGTATTCCCGCTTATGACCGGGATGTAGTTGCCTGCCGTCGTCCCGGAAAGGACGACTCCCTCCCCTTTCGTCTGGTCATGGATGTACCACATGGCGTTCAAAAAATCCTTGAGGGGGTACATGACGAAGCTCCCCGTCGGCACGAGGGGCAGTGTTGCGCGTATCTTATGGTCCACGAAATCCCGCTGCCAGAGATAGGAAGAATGCATGTGGATGAGTCCCGCACCGATAAGGATGGCAGCAAGCCAGGTGCCCAGGACACGCGGTCGGGATATCAGCCCCAACAGATATGCCGTCAGAACGGCAAGAGGAACCTGCGGCGCCATCTCGGAAAACCTCAGGGGACTTTGCTGCGGGATGAACGAAAAAACGACTAAAAGCAGGATCCACGCCAATATCCAGGACACGGCAGGAAGTAACCTGCGTTCATTGCGGATAAACGCGGCAACGAGTCCCGCAAGCCCCAACGGCAGTATGGGGCCCATTGCCCTCACGTATTCGTCATAGGTAAACGGCAACGGACGGATGATGTCTACTTCCGCCAAACGCTTCCATGGATAGAAAGACGTCATTAACGCAAGCTGCAGCAAAGACGGAGCGCTCACAAGCGCCACAACCGTCATGGGGATACGCCACTCCTTGAATCGGTTAAACGACGACAACCCCCATACGCCGTATACCGCGTAGACGAAGATGAGTCCCGGCGGAAAAACCGACCCTAACACAAATGCCGCAACACCGAAAAACAGTGCATGCGCCGTCGTCCGGAACAGGCTACCGGTCACTAACCCCAGCACCATAAGCACAATCAGCGCCTGCCCGACAAGAATGTGCGGGATAAACGTGATCCTTTGGAGAGAATCCATCATGGACCACCATGCCATATACCCGCCGAACCGCCAGTTCATCACGTTTTCGAAGGTCGCGGGAATAACCTGGTTATCGATGACCGCAACAAGCTTCGGAAAACTCGAGGCCGTCACCGCAAGAAGAAACGCGACGATACCGCCGGGCAAAACCAGCTCCTGGCGGCGCCCGGAAAACGACCGGCTGCAAAACCCGGCGATGACGGTCAGGAGGACGGCGCCGAGGACGATTCTCGCTATATGATAAATATCACCGGCCCTGTGGAGCGGCACCCGGACAAACCGCCCGACCTGCCCCATTAAAAGATAGAATTCATGCATGAACGACCCGGCGTGCGGTTCCGAGGTATACTTCTCAACAACGGTCCACCGCCCCTCCAAGCCCTCCCGGATGCGCGAGAGGTAGAAATTGTAGTCCGTCGGGAAGTTGTGGACGAGTTCGAATTGCCGCTCAGGGTGAAGGTCGCCCGTCCGGGAAATCTCGTAAAATGCGGGCGCGAGAGAAAACAGAATAAAAAGTAGTATCAAGATGATAAATACTGAGTTCAAAACTCGGGGGGTGACGCGGGTCATCATTCGTCCATTCTAACGGAACCCCAGTTGACTTGGTAGCCGCCTCCTTGGGATAATCAAAACCATGAACGACCTCTCCGATGACGCAATCGACGCAAATCTCCGCGGGAACGTATACGAACAGGACTACTCCCCCAAGCCGACGATCGACGGCGTCAAAATCGTCAAAATCAGGAATTTCGTCGGGGAAAACGGAGACTTCTCCGAGCTTGTCCGGGTGACTACGGAAGGCGACCTTGAGGCGCTCCCCGGCTTTCACCTGCGGCAGGTCAATAGAAGCAAACAATACACCAAAGCGATAAAAGCCTGGCACCTCCACTATAAACAGGATGAAATGTGGTATGTCCCCCCGGACGAGCATTTACTCTTGGGGTTGTGGGACGTCAGGGATGCTTCACCGACGAAGGGAGTCCTGCAAAAAATTCCGTTAGGCGGGGGCAACTCGATCGGGGTCTTCATCCCGCGCGGGGTTGCCCACGGTGCCGCGAATTTCTCCGGTAAAAAAGCGAATGTCTATTATTTCGTGAACAACCAGTTCAATCCTGACGACCCTGACGAACACCGTCTCCCGTGGGATGCTGCCGGGAAGGAATTCTGGGAACCCCCAAGGGAGTAACCGCTGCTCCCCTTACGGGTTTCTTAGAAGTGATGGAATAACCGCGTCAATTTTTTCTACCCGCATAACGCCTTCGGGCAGGTCGCCTAAACGGTATACTTCCCACGGACTTGGCAGGTTCACGAGATGAATTACCCCCGCTTCCCGCGCCGCGCGCATATCCCCACGCACGCTATCCCCGATAACAAGCGCCTCCCGCGGCTGGACACCGAGTGCTTGTATCGCCTGCTTCCAGTCATCGGCACTTTTATGTCCCCATTCATCGGCTATCTGCACATGGTCAAACAACTCGCCAAATCCGGTCGTTGCTAGCTTGAGATTCGTATACGCTTCATTCGCATGGGTCACTACCCCCAGGTGCGGCACAGCACTGCGAAACGCACGCACGGTTTCAGAAGCTCCGGGAAACGGCTTGGGCGATTCATCATACATGGAAAGCAAGATTCCCGCCCCCTGTTGGTAAAGATCGCTCGTCCCTCCGCAACTGGCCATAACTAAGGTCGTTAACCCGTTCCACCGCTCATTACTCACGGAATGCGTCTCAAACACCTTCATGTCCGCCTCATCAATCAGGCGGTCCAGCTCTTCCGGAGCTTTCTCCGGAAAATGCTCGTGGAAAAACAGCTTAAACGCATTGAGCTTCTCCTCTATAAGCGCATGCGTATCAAGAAGGGTGTCATCCAAATCGAAAATCACTGCTTTGATGCCATGACGGCCCAGCCATTCCTTAAGCAGAACGGACCGTTCTGGCGCCACTAATCCTTCCTTTGTCATCATGCCGCGCATTATACCATCGCCGTGCTATACTTTCCCGTATGCAAGACTCGACCAATCCCCGCGCACTTATCCCCGCTGTAATCGTCAGCATCGTCCTTACGATAATTGTCGTCGTTTCCTATGTCGCCGCCGCGAGAAGGCAAGGCACCGTCGTGCTTCCCGGAGGAATCACGTACCTGGGACCGACGCCAACGATCCAACAGAAGCCGCAACAAACGGCAGGGAAAATCCCCGTCCCCGGAAACGCACAATGGACAGAGCGGGAAGGCACAACCTTCCCCTATCGCATGATGGTCCCCCAAACGCTGAATCTTGGCGTATTCCCCAACGACCTGTATGACGCAATCACCGTTTTCTATGAGGGAACGGATTCGAATGCGAATATATTCTTCCGAATAGAAAATCTCGTAACACTCAAAAAGAAAAGCTATCAGGGGAAACTTAAGGAGTACGCAACTGACTGGTGGAAAGACTATACCTGGAGCGGCGTTTCTGAAGTTACTCCGTTTACCAACAGCCAGGGACTCACGGGTTACCGCGCCAAATACCTCGACCGCGACGGGAACACGCCATACGAACATGTCTTCTTTGCGGTACCCAACAGAAACGAGCTTATTATTTGGATGAGCGGCAAGCTTTTCGAACAGTTTGTCTTTGACCGCATCGTCGATTCGGTTTCCTGGAAATAAGTCGTGAACGCATGAATATCCTGGTTATTGCCATTATTTTCCTCGCTACCGCGGAAAATATGGCCCCGCTTATTCTGGGGTATCTCAAAACCCCTCCCAATGCCGTATTCCTGGGCACGGTCCACCATCCCCTGGACTACTTCTATTATCTTTCCCAGTTTGCCCAAGGGAGTTACCGATGGATTACGACCGTAAACCTGTTCACCTCGGAATCGCTTCCGCCGACATTCGTCGGATGGAGCAATGTGCTGTTGGGGAGGATCTTCTCGGTCTTCGGAATTCCGCCCATCATCGCCTACCACACCAGTGTTGCCATCCTCATGGCTCTGCTCCTCGTATGCGCCTATAAACTGGCCGTTGCCATAACAAACTCCCGGCTCAAAGCGACGGTAAGCCTGTATCTTTTTACGCTCTTCCATGCGTTCTCCGTCACCCGGGAGGGAAACCCCTCCTACGGCGATTATTTCAACAACTTCGCCGTCCCCCGTGTCCGGTTCGGCGCAGTCCCGCATCAGCTGCTGACGGCGGCAATCTCAATGCTCATCGTCCATAGCGCGATCGCATGGACGCGGTCCCGAAACCGGAAATACCTTATCCTTCTTGCGGTCGGATCTGTGGCACTTGCGAGCCTTCAGCCAGTCCTATGGGCGATGATCAGTATAGCCGTACTGATAAGCGGACAGTGGCAGCTTGGTGTTGTCGGGGTTTCCGGACTCGTGCCCGCACTCTACCTTTCCCGGCTTTTTTCCGTATTCCCGTTTTCGCAACTTCGGGCATGGGAAGCAGCACAGCAGACCGCGCTGACGATGGAGCATTTTATTTCGGCGACCGGCCCCGTCTTCCTTCTCGCGCTTTTTTCCTTTCCCGGAACAATGAGAAACAAATCATTCGGAATGCGTTTTGCGATCGTATTTTCGACGATCTCCTTTCTCTTATTCCTCTCCCCGATTCCAAAACTTCTCGATATCTCCCACGTCCGGTTTCTCTCGACGCTCACGATCCTCCTTGTATCCGTGATTGCGGCATCGGGTCTTACTAAACTCGTCACGTCAGCCCAGCGTCCGGCAAAAATCATCGGATGGGCAATGCTACTTATCCTGTCGCTTTATTTACTCCCCAATCATAGCAAGACGATCCGGCTTTCCTCCGCGTTCAAACCGGAAAACGCATACGAATACCTGTCAACGGACGACTACCGATTCTTTACGGACATTCGCGCAACGCTCACCCCGCGCGACCTTACGCTCGTTCCCTGGCCGTACAACGAAATGTTCCCGGCTCTAACCGGGATGAGAAGCTTTCACGGCCATCCCCTGCTCACAATCAAGGCCGAAGAAAAGTCGCGTGACGCCGGAGACTTCTTTTCCCATGCGCTCTCGGACGCACAAAACGTTTCATTCCTTGCGGGTCACGGCATTTCCTATATAATAGGACCGGCTTACGATGGGGCGCTCAAGGAAAAGACCTGGCTCAAACCCGTCGTGTCATCCCGGGAACTTATTCTGTATCAGGTGCAAAAACAGCCTTAAATTATTTGCTATAAGCCTTACGCTGTGCTATACTTAATTTCGCGATGAATACTGCCGAGTTTCCGAAATCGCCTGAGCTTTTTTCCAACAACGCTCCGAACTTCAGCGAGCTTCACTACCACATCCGCATTGACGCCATGACCGAAGACGAAAAATGGCACTGGCTTTCCGACCAGGTCCTCAAAGAAGAACACCGCCTCCTAAGAGAGCCCTACAACATGCCGCAGATTCGGCCGGAAGCTAAAATCATGTTCCTTACGGGTGGTCCCAAATCAGACGTTACCGAGGCGCGCGACTTCGAGGGAAACCTCATCCATACGCGCCATCTCGACCACCCGAGGCCGATGTTCGCGGAAATTCCGGAAGCGCTCTCCTCCATCTCCCACTGGTTCGATCTCATGATCCAAAGCAAGGAAAACAATACCCCGCCCCCGTCTATTGTCGCCCCCATGTCGGAAATATCGGACGTTGTCTATAACGTTAGCCATCTTATTACCCTCGATCCCTACTTCTGGGAGGAATACGTCGAGTACCTCAAACGGATGGCCGGCTCGCTCGGGTTTTCCATGGACCAGCTACTTACCCTGGCCGTCTATAAATTCAACTTCCGTTTGGGCCAAGGAAAGTCCCAGAAAAATATCGGCATAGAAAACGATCTCCTCGCCAAAGTGCTTGCCAAAGTCAATCCGGAAGGAAAGCCCCTGTATCCGACCCCCTCCGAGTCCCAGTTCCAAAAGACGTTCCATACGCTCGCGGAAGTGCAAACGCTCTTAAACACAAGACTCGAGCAGTTACGGCAGGAGCACGAGTGGAAGAAGAATCCGGTCCCGAATCTTAACCACTATACACCGGTAAGCAAGCCCGGCGCATTCCCTCCCACACGAGAGGCTTAACACCCCCTCATAATTCCCTTATGATAGGTACATGCGTTCATGGCTTAATCACGTTCATCCGTCATTCCTCAAACTCGTAGGGGCGGCGCTCCTTATCCGCCTCCTCCTTATCCCCAATCCCGGCTTTGAGGCGGATGTTTCCTTCTGGAAATCCTGGGGGCTCGCGACCGTAGATTTCGGGCTTGTCGAGGGGATGAAAGTGACTAACAACAACTATCCTACCCCGTTTGCCTACCAGTTGGGGGCTATGGTTTGGATCTATAAACTGTTTGCCGACCCCCATAACTTCAACGAATTCTGGAAGAATACCAATCTTCTGTTTTTGACCATCTCCAAGCTCTGGCCGATTATTGCCGACTTGGGCATCGCGGTACTGATGCTCGTTATCGGAAAGCATTCAAAAAAGCTCGGTTTTCCTGATGTAAAAGCGACGTTTTTTACCCTCTCATTCTATGAAGTGCTTGCACTCGCATACCTATTAAACCCCGTCGTTCTCATGGACGGCGCGTGGTGGGGACAGGTCGACAGCGTTGGGGTATTCCTTTTCCTGGGAGCTGCCGTATTGGCACTTACGGATAAGCCGCTGTGGGCCGGCGCCGTCTTTATGATCGCCATGATGACCAAGCTCCAGAACATGATCTACGGGCCGCTTTTCTTTCTTTTCATCTGGCAGCGGAGCGGATTTGGCGGACTCGTTAGCGGAGTCATGGGTGCATTGGTCGCCTTCTTCGGACTCAACATGGAATTTATCCTATCCAGGAATATGGACCGGGTATTGGCATCGCTTACGGAGAATTACGACTACTTCCCCTGGATGAGTTTAATGGCCTACAACCTCTGGTGGATCGTGACATTTGCCCACGGCATGACGACTTCGGACAAGCTCACCATGGTAGGGCTGCTGAATGCAAAAACCATAGGCCTGATCCTTTTTTCATCCCTCTATCTCTTCGCGATGGTACGGCAGTTTTTGGCGACACGAAGGGAAATCGTACCGTCGCCACGGATGCTTCTAGAAAATCTCGTTGTCGTGGGAGGCGCATTCTTCCTTTTTCAGACGCAGTCCCATGACCGGTATGCCTTCCCGATAACGGTATTTTTACTGCTCCTTGCACCATTTGTGATCGCCCGTGCAACGAAAACCGAAGTCAACCGTCTGAAACTATTTGCCGTATTATACGCCGTGTTTACCCTTGTGTACTTTTATAACCTCCACACCGCATTGGTAGCCAATTACCCGACAAACGGCATTCCCCTCCTTTCCCTTGTAACCCAACCGGGGGCGACCATCACTGCGGCATTCCTTTTACTTATACTGTTTTTCCTCTTCCTTATAACACTCACTCCCCGCATATATCTTGGCATACCGATCGTCGCAAGCATTACGGGCATTACCATCCTTAATCTGCCGCTTATTACCAAGAGACCCGTGAGCCTGACGAAATTCACGCCATACATAAGCGAACAACAGTATGGACAACGACAGACAAATCGTGCGGTGCAGAGTTCGTTCGGAGGTCCCTACAAGTGGACGCGGCTTTCCGTCCAATACCTCTTTTATGATAAAGGGATCGGTACCCACGCAAATTCCAAGCACGTCTTCGACATCAACAGGAAATTCAGGCGCTTCAAAACGGATTTTGGCATCGACACTGAGGCAGACACGAAGGCGTCGGCGGTCTTTGAAATTTACGGCGACAGCAGGCTCCTCTTCCGTTCGGAAAAAATGGGTAGGTTCGATCTACCCAAACATACGGATGTCGATGTTACCGGAGTGAAATACCTGGAACTTAAGACAACCGATGCCGGCGACGGCAACTATGACGACCATACGGATTGGCTAAACCCAATACTGTGGCCATAGTTTTTCTGTCATCCCCGACCTGATCGGGGATCCAGTTTATAATGCGTTAGATTCCCGCCTTCGCGGGAATGACCGGTATATCTATGAAACACATCGAAAAATATTTCGGCCTTTTCCTCCTCCTTTTTGCCGTAGGATTCAACCTATGGCTCTATCGCTTGGAGCCGACCGCCAAAGTGGACCCGAACGACAATACCTTCCAATTTGCATTGGTTGAACGGACAAACCAAATATATGATTTTGCACAACAAAAGTGTTCCGGCATATTCAAGCCATTTTGCACGCTTTCGCTTCTCACCGACCACTGGGTACCTAACTGGGCGGAGGGGTATAACCTCCCCTATTACTACTCCCACATCCCGCAAATCACCTTGGTGTTAAGTTACCGGCTATTTTCCATGCTCGGACTTCATATTTCGCTGTTCCAGTATTATCACGGAGTCATTTATCTCCTTCTCGCACTGTTTCCCCTATCCGTATTTCTGTCGCTCCGGATTATCGGACTACCGTGGCTAGCTGCCGGTACCGGGGCGATCCTTGCGTCACTGCTTTCGACGGACGGCCTCTACGGCCTGGACCCAACGTCCTTTCTCTGGCGCGGGTACGGCCTGTCGAGCCAATTGTTTTCCATGATCTGGCTGCCGCTTACGATTGCGTACGCGTCCAAAAGAAGGACGCTCCCCGCGCTTATTACGCTTGCCGCAACCACCGCGGGACACCTTGGTATTGGCATTATCGGATTTATGAGCGTCGGAATAATCTCGGTCGGGCCATTTCTCCGGGCTTTCCTTGAATCTTCATGGAACAGGGAAACGACGAGAGCGCTTTGGAAAACGGCGCGGGAGCTTATCGTTGTCTTCGGCGGGGTTGGCCTCCTGTTGGGATACTGGATCATTCCCCTACTTATCCACGGCGACTACCATAATATCTCCGTCTGGGACGGCATTTGGAAATTCGACTCCTTCGGATACCGCGAGGTACTCAAGAATCTATTAAACGGCGACCTGTTTGATTTCGGACGGTTTCCCATCCTGACGATCCTCGTCATCATCGGCGCCTTCGCCGCACTGCGGTCGGTGTATTTCCCGTTTGCGTTGCTATTTGCCGCCTGGATACTCCTCTATTTCGGAAGGACTACCTGGGGAGGGCTTTTTTCGCTCATACCCGGCATGAGCGAATTCCATCTTTCGCGGTTTATCGTCGGCGTACACGCCGCTGGAATATTCCTTATACCCCTGGGATTTGACTCGGTCGCACGGAGCATCGGGCGGCTCATCCCGAAAAAGGCTGCCCCCGTCATACCGGTCGTTACGACCCTTCTCTTTGGCGGCGCGTTCGTTGCCGCCGCACTACCCCAGACCATCCGCTATGCCGCACATAATGATTTCCTTATAAAGCGCGCCAACACGAACTTCGCGCCCGATACGGAGGATATCTCGGATCTGTTTGCCGTGTTGCGGTCCCGGCAGGAGACGGCACCGGGCCGGGTATTTGCGGGGCGCGGCGGATCGTGGGGCCGGAACTTTAGAGTCGCGGAAACGCCCATGTACATGTACCTTTCGACCTATGGCATTCCGGTCGTTCTATGGCTTCCGGAAACCTGGTCCCCCAACTCCGATACTGAGCAATACTTCTCCGAGTCCAATGAGGCCCACTACGGCCTCTACAACGTGCGGTACGTCGTTACCCCTACCGATATCGATAAGAAACACATCCAGCCGTTCTGGACGCTTACAAAGTCCGGCAGGACATGGAAATTATATGAGGTGAAAACGGACGGATACGTCACGACCGGCGTCCGCCCCGCAATCGTCAGCGCGGAAAAGACCGGGTACCGCACGCTTATGCGTCTCTGGCTCCATTCGGACGCGCCAACACAGCAACTCTTCCCGGAGTTGACCTTTAACACGGACTATCCCAAACAAACAGGACCACCTAACTTCCGCATGTTGGATGAGGTGACCTACAGGGTGCCCGACGGAAGCATCCATAACATATTCGCCGGGATACCCCGTTACGTCAGCCCCGTACAAGACGCAAATACCATAAAATCCCTGGTCGTAACCTCCCAAGACAACCGGGGCGACATGGTGTTCACCGCCTCCGTCGACGTACCTTCCGGTTGCGCCGAGTGCCTGGTGATCCTCAGGCAATCATTCCATCCGTCCTGGAAAGCCACGGTCGATGGCAAACGGGCCCATGCGTTTGCAGTATTCCCCTTCTTCACCGCGGTGAAACTCGAAGAAGCCGGGACGCATACGGTTGAATTCTCCTACGAACCGTCAGCCTTCAAATCACTATTACTTCTCGCATCCTTTTTGACCCTCGTTGCTTTGGGGTATATCATACGACGGAGACACTAACCTTTCGTTGTGATATACCATAGATTTTTCGCGGTAGTATCGGCACTATTTCTCATTCTCCTGGCATTCGTTGCCCTCAAGGCGTCGCCAACCCGAACGGATATCCTCATCCTCTCACCCCACCCGGACGATGCGGTCCTTTGCTGTGCCGGGATCATCCAACAGGCGGTAAAGAACGGGCAAACGGTACACGTTGTTAATTTGACGGATGGTGACGGGTACGCAACCGCTGCCGCCCGGCTTGCAAAAAAACCGGAATCAGAGCTTACCCCCGATGATTTCATCCGGTTCGGCGACGTACGAAGGGAAGAAGAGATACGTGCCATGCGGATACTCGGCGTACCCCATCGGGATGTAACGTTTCTCGGATATCCGGATTACTGGCTCCCCGAAGTCTACGAAGCTACGGCAACACCCTTTATCAATCCGTTTACGAAGCGTTCACACACTCCCGCGGGTCTCCCCTACACCAAGTCTTCCCTGATCGCCGACATCCAATCCATCCTGTCCAAACGCAATCCATCGATGATCTATGTCCCCGGCCTGGATGACACCGCTACGGACCATCAGATTACGCACCACGCACTTCTGGATGCCACACAAGACACCTACCCTCCGATCCAGGTGCGGCGGTATGTCATCCATTCGGAAGAAAAAATCCGGGATGTGATGAAGGTCTTCCTAACGGACAAGGAACGGGAAACTAAACGGGACGCGCTCCGGGTATACCGGACGCAGCTTGCGGAAGATGAAGATTACCTCATGTCATTCACTCAGGACAACGAATTCTATTACTGATTCGGGCACAAAAGATTTCCTACCCCTTCCCACATCCTTCAGTTGGCATATACTCTACCCCGTCAAACACCTTATCCCGGAAATAGTCATATCGCGCCTGGCCGGCGTCAGAGTCCATTGACGCCCCGCCTTCTTTCAATCCACACGCATGGAGTACGTACCACGTCGCATGATCCGCAAAATCCTCCCCGCAGTTTCTTGAGGCGTAATCCCGTACCGCCGGTAATTTCTCCGAGGGATCATCGCAGTGTGTCAGTTTAATATAATCATCGGGTGCCGGTCCGGTATCATTCGATTGCCGCCACGTAAGATCAGAGATGCTGGTAATAAGCGTGCTCTGTCGGATTACCGGCGGAACGGCATTGGCGTTCTGATACGCCCAGTTATGAAAGAATTCATGGATGATGACGTCCTGGGAATTCTCCGTTACGTCCCCCACGACCGAAAGGTGCCGGAGGAACGCATAGCCGTTATATTCCTCCTGCTGCCCCTCCGTATAATGCCCGGCGTCCACAAACCCCGTATAGTCGTTGCGCATAGTAAGGTCCATTCCTTCAAATAGGAACTTCGGCAGCATATCCAGCGTTTCGTAGATAACCGTCGGTCCCGAATTGTTATACCCATTGACCTTGACGTTTTGACACGCATTGCTTTCCTGCCAGGCACCATTCCGACACACGACCGGACAGGTGCCTTCCGCGTTCATGGCATACTGCCCGTCGATCTTGCACGAACTCCCTGTCGGCTGGATACACCTACCCCGGGCACATCCGTTTTCACATGCATCGCCGATAAAGGTCTCTTTTTCCTGAAGCGGATTGACGATCGCAATCCTGCTTTTTCCGGTACGGGGATCATCACGACAGACGACGTCCTGATAATCCTCAACCGTCGCAGCACATTTCACCGGTGTCGCCACCTCAGTCGACTCACCGTCTGATAGACACGTGCGCTCGCACGGGTTACCCGGGCCGATCGGCAACCGCTCACCCGGCTTGCAACGCACCTCGCCTTCAGCGTTGCAGGAAAAACCGTTGGCTAACCGCACGGTCGGGCTACACATCTCAAGCGCTTGAATGGAAGACGGAAGGAAACAATCAACGGATCCATAAAATGTTGCGCAGGTTACCCCCTTGCCACACGTATGAACCGCCACTCCCTCCCCGTTTAATACCTTTGTACCGTCAGGCGAGCAAGAATAATTCTTAAGCTCGCTCTCTGAAACTCCGGTCTTAGACCCCAACGTCCCGTCATCGTTGACGCAGGCGGTAACCGGCAAGTAACTCCACTCACTGAAGTCGGACATATTATAGTCGTTCGGAAGCGATGAGCATGCGGGCAAGCCGTCCGTATCCGTCCTATACCCCAGGCACTTTCCGTCTTGGCAGCCCCGCTCGTCACACAACTTAACATTATCAGGCTGAAAAAGGTCACCATCTGGAACCATTGAACGCTCAAGTTCCGCGTTTCCGTTCGACGAACATATGGTGTCCTTATAATTCTTTATTCCCGTACAACAGCCGGTCGTTTCGCTGCATTGCAACCCGGTGGTGCATCCCTCCTGACAGTTATTAAACCAGCATCCGACACCGGTCATACCGAGTACAAACTTGTCGGGAGGGGGGAGCTGGGAATTTCCCCCGTATTTGCCAAAGAGAAAATATCCGAGCCTTGTAAGTAATTCGAGTTTAATAAATTTTCTCGCAAGACCGATAGAACGGTCCGCCATCGTGCCAAAGATACCGCCAACCTCTTCCCCCACCCGCTTCATGAACTTATCCCGCTTTTCCGTATCGAATGCTTCATCGGCATTCTCAAACACCACTTTCCACGGCGCCCGCACACCTATAGATACGTTGCTGACCTGTTCGATAATTGTCCGATCCGGCATCTTGCCGTTCATTCCCCCCTTCTTCAGGTTGGCAAGTAGGCGGTCCGCGATATTACATACCTTGCCGCCTGCAGCATGAACGGTGAATAACGGAATAGACGTCGTCGGGTTCCCGCCACAGTTCTTCTCCGCCTCATCCAGGCGGTCCTGAGCGATCTCTTCATGGGGAAGCACATTCCCTTGCTTAGTCTCTTTGATTTGATTATTAAGCTGATACAAAATCCATACGGCTGCCTGCTTGGCCGCCTCGGCAAACGGCCCGTCCCCCGCATGACTGAATTTCGACGTGAGTATGGTGTTAATAGCCACAAACTTGGAACTCTCATTCCGGTGCCCCAGTTCGTGAATGATGATCCTAGCAACCGTAAAGAGGTCCAAACCCTGCGTGCCCGTATCGATGAGCATCATGTTAGCGGTCGGGACATACGCACTGGCAAACGTCCTGAAGCTATTGACCGGAATGATGGCATTAAGACGGAACGGCTTGGTTATTACGCCGGCCAGCTGCGTCCATTCTCTTGTCTGCTGGGAAAGAAGGCCCTTGGCTTCCGTTCCTCCCACGGCCTGCGCTATCTTGTCCGCGACGGCGATTCCTATTTGAATGGGTGCGGTAAGGGCAAGGACCGGACTTAGTACAAGCTGCGCCAAATTCTGCCGCACCCGAGCGATACGCTCCTGAGTTACTTCATCTCTACCGACACGGGCAAGCCCTACGGCCGCAAATGAAAGTTTATCCTTTTCTGCCTTCAGGCTTGTCAGACCTTTCGTCTTTGTCGGAGCATGCAACAGTACGATCAGGGAGGCAAGCTTGCTGCTTCGATCCACACCGCTTTCGTGCTCGAAAAGATACGAAAAATCGCTTGCCGACAGCAAACTCCCGCGGTTTATTGCCGCGGCCATCAAAAGGATCCTGGGGCTGGTCGAAAACATATTATATTTCTGCTCCGACCACCAATCCTCAGGAAGACCCCGGAAGCGGTATTCATGGTTGTCTATCGCACGGGCGGCGATAGCCTTCATCACCATCTGTGCAAGCTGCCGTGCGATGATGTCGTCATAGACATCCGCACCGACGATGCTTGACCGGTCTTTGGTAAGCTCGAAATTCGGAAGTTGCACGACGATATTGAGTTCCTTAATCCGCTCGATAAGCTGCGGGGGGAAATACTTTGCGTATCTGCTGAATGGGTTATTGGGAGAGAATATGAGAGACAGCGGACCGACCCGGAATCCGTTACGAGAGACGATCTGCCGGGGGAAATTCTTGACTGATAGGAGGCGAATATTGCCGGAAATCCGTTTATCGGCAAAAGCCTCTTCATCCAGGACATCAGCCTCGGCAGCAATCTTCTGAAGGTTTCCGTCCTTGTCCTCAAGGTAATAGTTGAGCGGGATTCCCGTTCCTTTACTGCTTTGGATGGTTTTGCCGCTGGCAAGCCCGGCAAAAACGATATACGACGACTTCGTGATACTGTTTTCGAGCTCCGGGATGAACGCATTGTTTACCGTACGGATTCTGCGTACGACCGTCCCCGTTCCGCCGTCAAACACCGCATCGGATGGAGATACCTGGCGTGCGCCGACGAGTTCGTATCCGACAAGTCCTCCGTCATTGTCACGAATTGCGCGGACTTCGAGATACCATGCTTCCGAACCCGTATTCGTGAGGATTTCCAGACGGTCTACGTCCTCGTATGCCTTGAATTTTCCGCTTCCGAAGAATCCTTCCAGCGGTCCTGAGGTGCCATATTGGGCTTGTTTTTCCGGCCCGCTAAGCCTCGGGATAAAGAAGGATAATACATTGAGTATCCCGGATCCGTTATCCTGGATCTCCTCGACATATTCTTCCCGGCCGCCCGGTCCCTTTTGTTTGTAGTTCCTTATGACGACTTTTCCTTCCGGAATATCGGATGACTCAACAATGTCTTTGACTGCATCGGAAGGGTTCACCTTGGTCTGTATGGCATCGGCCGCATTGGATCCAAGCTCCCGGGCAACAACGCCGGTCTCGTTGGCTTGCGCGCTTGTTTCCTTCTGCACTTCCGCGACAAGGTATTCCGGTGGTTGTTGGGTCGGATTCAGCCTAAACGCGGTGATTATCTCTGAAAACGACCTGACTCCCTTATTCCGATACAAATCAATGATTGTTGCAAAATTAATTGCCTCTCCTGGACGCAGTAGATCCGTGCCAGCAGGAATATTCTGATCACGTGTCGCAAGAAGCTCCGTATCGTGGCCCAGGTAATATGCATACGCCTGCATATCAGACGGCAGTTCATTGTCGGCATCCCGACCTTCTATATATTCGGCAACGGACGTGATATCCCGTGAGAGCACCTGCAGGATGCCCACCAAAGGATGCGCCCCTTGTTTCGCAGGGATCTGCGCAAGCTTCGTAAGCTGCCGCAGGAACACATTCTCCTCTCCCCGATCGGGACGCAACAGGTATGCGCTTGCATAATTTAATAGATGGCCGCGCAGGATAACGTTCTGAATTCCAACCCGATTCGCGATATCCACCGTCTGGACAAACACGCTAAATTCACGACCCACCTGGGTAAATTCCGCAACATCAATATTCGCCAGAATTTCGACGGAGGTCGCATTCGGTTGAACGACAATGCCTTGTTCGGCAAGGATCATGAGGTTATCCGCAAGGTTAGCAAGCTGGATAGCCACTTGCTTTGCAGCCTGATCCCCCGGCAACGCAAACTCAAGCCGTGCGACATACGCTTCGATCTCACTTCGCCACATTGAGGAATTCGACAATAGCGCGGTCAAGCGATCAAGCATGAACTGATTATCCTGACGATCCAAATCATGCCTTGTACGGACAAGAAGATTCCGCAGATATGACTGAGGCTGCAGATATTGATTCTCTCCCCCGACCATCGTAATAACGGCATCACGAGCCCGTACCGCAGACTCCGCAAGTTGGATTTTCTGCTGTTCTTCGCCGGATAACTGCGCCTCTTCAATGTTGAATACGCGATGCGTATGCGCCGCAGTGTTGATGACGTGCAGCCGATCCGACTGCATGGATAAGGTATCCCCCGCCTGTGCCGTATAGGTGACGGCATTTTGTTCCAGATCAAGGAGAACAGTTTGACCTTGGTCGTTCTTTCCCCTAAGGAACCTACTCTTCCCATTAAAGAAATAATTAGTCATGGAGGTCGCCGTCACGAACCGCATCTGATGCGTATCGAAGAATATCTTGGCATCGTTTCTCGAGTTAACGCTGACTTCTATATACCTCCCATCCGTCATCTGGTTGGTAAAGAAGTGATGCAACTGGTACGTCCCCGCGGTACCGCTATATAACTCCGATCCCGTTACGACGTCTACGATCTTTAAGGTATTTCCTCCATCCAAGTAGGCATACAATGGCGTGTCCCCGCCGCGGTCGATCATGATGCCTTCTCCGCGGTTTTGGGTGTGGCTAAACACCACAGCCCCGCTCGCGTTGATGATTTCATCGACATAGGAATTCCCTCTCTTGTAGGAACCGATGAAATACCGCTTGTCGGAAGTTACATGCGCGGTTGAATACGAAGTGGTAGTACGCTTGTGCCGCTTGTACCATCGGTCCATAGCGCCCTGCATCGGCGATGACTGCTTTGGTGGCGGGGCCTGACGGAGGGCAAACGCCTGAGGATCGAGATATATTTGCCGCTCAAATAACGAAATTCCCAAGAATGAAATGTTCAGCTGCACATAGGTCGGATCATTCGTGTATACATAGGAGTATTTATAAAACGGCGGAATCGTATACACGGTCTGCATGGTCTCCGCAGATATCAGTTTCCCGCTCTTTTTGTCTACAATAATTGTCCCGTTCCCATCGACATAGCCATCGATGGACTTAAGATCTACCGACTGCCGCAGTCTGGAGCTAAATACCGTGTCGGGCTGAATGCCGCCTCCGTCCCTCCGGGAAATCCATACATTTTTTTCGGCAACCCCATTTTTCGAAAGGTCTATCCGATCATTACGTGTGGTATCGGCAGTAAGATAGACATGCCCATCGGTAAGGTCGACATATGCCTGCATTTTCCCGTTATCGAGGAGTGCGAACTCTCCGGTTGCGTCAATTTCCACTTCATTTATGGTCTCTGGTGACGCGATAAATTGCCGTACTTCATCGGTAAGTATCCCGGCTTCCGGATCCTGATCAGTAATGTGGTATCCGTTCTGGTCAAGCGTGACGGCAAGCCTCTTCCCCTGGGCAATCTGCACCACGTTTTGCGCGGGTACTGCCCGCGCACCCGATGACTGCTGAACGAACTGATTGAGGATTGGCATATCCTCCGGGTCAACCTGCATGGAAAATGCCGCCATCGGTGCAACCGGCGGTCGTACGGGCTGTTCCTTCACATCCACAAACTGTCGCGTATCAGCTTCCAGCTCGTAATCGGTCTGCACGGCATTTCTCGCCAAGGCAAACGTGAGCGCCGCACGATGGATTTCCTTTTCATTCTGCTCTTCCTGCGTTAACTCTGTCTTTGCAAGTAGCTCTTCATATCTGCCAATCAGGCGCTGGTCGACAATCACCCTCCCCGATGCGTCAAAGAATACCGGAATCCTATTGGGATCATCATCCCAATCTTTGCGGTATCCTAATACGCTTTTATTGTCATCTTCGTTAAACGGTACCGACCACACGAATTCCTGGTTTCCTTCGACGGTCACCGAAATCCGACTCACCCGGCGCGCGCCAATATGCTCCAACCATGCATTACTACGCCAGTCAAACAGCGCACGGTGGGCATACACGACGCGGTCGGCGACATCCTGAGACGGCGTAAGGCGCGACCATTGGGCGTCATTCGGGACGAATACCGCCCCACTCTTCTCCAATTCATTCATCACCGGCTGGACGATGGTACGGGCTGCCGTAAGGACGTTGTTTAGGCGTGTTTCCGTCTCTGTCTGCATCGCTGCGCCGTCCGACGAATCCTCTGCCTGGCCGAATACCTCGCGCATCGCGTCTACTCCCATGAGAATCGTATTGATAAGTTGCAGTTTTTCTTCCGCTGAGGAATCCGAAGCGACGATGTCGGAAAGCAGGGTCCGCATCCCATGCTCCCAGATATCGTTCACCTGGAAACCGCTCCGGCCGTACCCTACCACCAGAAGCCTGCCCATTTCGATTGAAATGCCTCCCGTGAATATATTCGATACCCTCCCGGATCTCCCCTGCACCATACGCCGCGGCACGACAAACGACGCAACGACTTCACGGTTTCTGCTGAATGTCACCACGACCTCGGCATTCGGATCGACGTCCTGCTTCTCATGCATGATTTGCATGGTTTTTTCTTCAGCTGCCACCTCGTTGGGCGTAAGCTGCACGAACACCTTCGTTCCGAGTCCGGGAACCATCATGCGGGCCGCAACCCGCGCATTCATCCCTTTTCCGTTATCGGCAATCGATAACCGCTTGCCGGCAACGGCAATCTCAATCTTCCCGGCTACATCCCCTCCCGCAAGGCGGGCTCTATCCGCTTCCGTCTCTCCGTGGAGTATCTCCTTATGGTCGTATCCGTTGACCCTGGTGTTATTCACATTAATGACGACATCGGGTGTATACGCATAACGGGATTTGATATCCTGCTCGATTTCCCTCTGGCGCTCCGGTGTTATCGCATCATGCTTTGTCACGACAATTTCCGTTCCTGTCTGATTTTCGGAAGCGGGCTTCGTCGATAGAGAAATAAGCACGTTACCTTCCTTCGTCTTTTGCAGCGTTTGGATATACGATACGGATCCCCCGGAGTTCGACACGATCGTAATCCTGTCATCAGGATGCTCAAGCCATTCGACGATCTGCTTAATTCCAATGCCGAACTGCCCGATCCGGTCTCCGACGATGGCGTCGTAGCTATTAGCAATTCCTTCGAATATCGCCTGTTTTTTCGCGTCGCCCGCCTGACGCTGTTGTTCTATTTCTATGCGCGGATCCTCATAGGCGTTTCCGAGTACGGCCTGCGCAATTTCCAGTGTCAGCGGGTGAGTGAACCAATGGTCATAAAAATCGTCTGTGGTCTGATTATTGGCAGATCCGAACACCGCGACTCGCAGCGCATCAGGGATCGTATTCGTACTCACGAGACTCGCGAATGCCTTATGGAATGCGATATAGAGGTTATAATTTACACTTCCGTTCGCACCAAACTGGTCAGCCGTGAGCGGTATCTTTGTGCCCCCGGCATCAAGCGGCTGTATTTTCTCAACGGGCGGAGGCTGCGTCTGATCGCCACCGTTTAGCGGAATATTATCCGTCGGCACCAACCCTCTTACGCCGATAAATGCCATCCGCGCCTGCCAGCTTTGGGGAACGATCGCCTCCGCGACGCGCTGCAGGATGCCGAACCACCGTTCGGCCTGCGCATTCCACCAGCTCTTCATAGTTCCAGCCGGATCATTCGATTTGGCTGCGGTGCGCAACGCCCGGATTGTGGACTGACTGGGCAACGGACAGGCGCTGGACCCGCTTCCTCCCGCCGCATACACCACAAATCCGCGCATGGCGATACAATCACCATTCCCTAATGCAGACAACGTCTCCGATAGTGGATTTGCGCGTTCTTCACTTAATGATGTAACCGACGCAATAAGCTGCGTCTGCGATTCAAATTTCTTGACTATGTCGGATACCTGCGTTTCCGGAACCAACCCGACTACTGTTTTGTCCTTGGTAGAAATAACGACATACATCGGCTGCGCCATACCTTCCGTTATCCGGCTTGACAGGTATACGAAATAACCATGTTCTGAGCCACTTTGAGTACGGTAGGAAACCATAAGGTGTATTTTTCCGTCTTTGGCTGCCCTGATATTCTCCGTTGCGCTACTCATAATGACGGGATGCTGATGATTCGCTACATATGACTGAACGGATTCGTTTCCGTCGAGCCACGAGAAATTGCCCTCATCAATTTCCACAAGCAACAGCTTCAGCGCGAGGATTGAAGGCGACGAATATGCCTGGTTCGAGTTGTACATATCGAGCTCTTGCTGAATTTCTGACAACCGGTTAAACCGCCGGTCCCACAGGGCGAATTGCTCCGGCTTGCCGATGGCGGCAAACCACTCCGGCGAAAACAACGTCAAGGAAACCCGGTTAGGTACATCCTTACCGAAACTTTCCAAAAGCAGCGCTTCCAACGCGGTAAATAATCCCCGATGGCCATCCATCACGAAGCGGTCCGACTCGGGATACGCGCTCGGTTGATAAAACCAGGCATCCGTATTCCGGTCACTCCAGAATTTATACGCGGACTCTGACATCACCCGCCAGAACGCACCGAATCCTACATACTGATCCACCAGGGTTCCGATATTGGTGATGGCAACTCCCGCAACATTGGTCGTGCCGTAGGCATTCCCGGAATACGCAGACACCATCATGCTTTTCCAAATAAGATCACTCGGGACATGCGCTGCTTCGAGTAATTTCCGGATAACCGCATATCGTTTAGTTGCAGTCGTATATCCCACATCTCCGGAAGGAAACAGCGCTTCCGCCAGTCCGTCGGTTACCGTTTCGGTATATGTTCCGTCTTTCCCCTGCGTCTCGCGCGTCTTGACCATCGTGGCAATTTGCTTTTCGTGAAACCGCTCGTGCTGCCGTAACTTAAACAGGCGCTGGGCGGGTTTGAGCATGTCAGTCCGCACGAATGTGCCAAGATACACGGGATGGAAAAATCCTGCCACATGCCGTTCCGACGACGGCTGGATGAGGCCTAATCGGATATCGAGGACATTAAACGGAAGCAATACCCTACCTGAACCGAACACCATATTTAGTCCGCCGGCATTTCTTGCCATTTCTTGATCAGCTACCGTATCCGATGCAAGCAGCAGTTCACGGTACAAGTCAAACGATCCGTATACCGCATGCACTTCATCGATACTCAACACGATGCTTGCAGCCACAAGGTATAGCTCCTCATCTGTAACAACTTCGGGGGTTACATTCCCGGGTATGTTGGATCCGTTCAGACGCGCACTGACGGCTTGCAGGAGCTCTGCATCCGTAAGGTCGAGACCTTCGATATCTATTTTCCCGTCTGTGGTGAGCGCCCCTTGTTTGGGAAGTGAGGCTATCCTTTTCCGAATGTAGTCCCGTACCTGACCCACGATCCGTCGGTTGACCTCCAAAGATCCCGGCATACGTCGGATGTACTCTTCCGCAACATCCTGGTATCGTACGGCAAAAAATCCAATCAAACTCTCGATAGCCTGACGCACGATATCCTCATCCACCGGCCTTTGTTGCGTTTTTGCTAGCTTTGCCGACAAGTCCTGAATCTTAAGGTATATTTCTATGTAATCTTTCGAAAATGCGATGCCGTGATCGTTATACGCGCGGGTCAATCGTTCGGCGAAATCTTCCGTGTCCGGCAACCGGGTAAATTCGCTGCTGGCAACAACCGTATCGTAGCTGGAAATGAATATTCCGTATGCGTTCATGACCTGCCGCAGGCCGACATATGGCCCCGATTCAGTGTCCGGAATTACTTCATCGACTGACTGCTCCAGTGTCGTTTTCGGCTGCTTGGCGGCGAGCGCCTCTGCCTTGTCCAATATGGTCAGTATTGCCTGCGGATAGTCATTATCCGACTGGAGTGCCGCCGTACTCTTGGCTGGTGCGGATTTCACTCCCGTGACCTTGCTGCCCGCGGGCTTAGCTCTTTCCAACGGACTCGGAAACTCTATATCCCCGATCGGAAACACTGACATGACCGAAATCGGGGTAAAAAAGCCGGCGGCGATCATTTTCTCCGGATCGCCGAGCTCCTCGGAAACGATTTTCACCAAACGGGTTGCTTGCCTTGCTTCCGCGAGCGGATCGACAAAGAGGTACTTACTGGATTCCAGCCGCGGAGGTTCACCATGAATCCGAACCGCCCCCATCTTCACGACGTTCTCATCAGGGAAGAATGCGGCGATAATCCGCGGATACGATTGTTGACCCAATGCACGCAGCGCATTCGGGATATCCTGGAACAAATCTCCGCCACTCGGCGAAAGGACATATTCCGCGGGAAAGCCGGCCGCCTTATAACTGGCAATCATTTTACTCGGATGATTATGATAGTCCGCCACGACCGTATAGCCCTGTGCAATATACGATTTGAGCGTTGAGGCCACCGTTTCGGTATCCGTCGGATTGCGATCCACACCGCTCACGCCGAAATCGACAATGATTTCTTCATCGCCTTTCCGGAGAATAAACGACGCCTGTTCCCGGTCCGGATTTTGTCTCGTTCGCTCGTTCAATGTTTCCAATGTCTTCTGTTGTATGCGTACGGGAAGCGCCGATGATTGGTTGGACGTCGTTCTGCTTTCCGAACGCTGGATTGTCCACTCGGCAATCTGCCTTATGGGCTTCTTCCAGATGAACGTTCCTGCTACCCGTGCAACCTGACACACACCGCTGACTGACGGGCTGCCACCGGGGCTCTGGGCATTCACGCGCCGGATGATTCCCGCGCTCCCGCCGCACACAACATTTTGCACACGCTGATATGCGTCTTTGGCGATCCGCTCCGCTTCATCCTGCGGTTGGTCGGCTGTATTACGAACCGACACAAGTCGCAACGGCTCACCTATCACCAGATCGAATCGTCGGGTTGTACCTTCCTGATTCTCCTTTTCTTTGAGGAGTTCGACCATGACAACATCACCGATTCTCGTGACATAGCCGACCGGCTGGTTGTCGATGTCGACGAGTAAGTTTCGGACTCCGTCACGTAGTAATGCCCGGATATACATCGGCGAAGATTGATTACCGCTGACGCTCTCGAGATAGAACGGCTCTTCCGCGCCCTCAACAAGCAGGAGGTCAGGATCGAAATCCGCATCAAGCCGGTCGGTCCACTGCGTCAGGCTCTCGGCGAGCACCGTGCCGTCGTTGACGGGAAGGACTGCGATATTACCGACATCCGAAAACCAATTCCCGTTTCCGTCGCTTGTCCCCAATCCCACGCCGAACGACCCGCGTCCTCCGAATATCCCCGTCCCGTTCCTTATTCCGAGGGCGTACCCGCCCGGTTGGGACGGATCACGGACGACGCTTACGATGCCGTTACCGAACGACGATTCGATCCGGTCGCCAAGCCGTAATCGCACCAGGTCGGTGGTATACGAAACTCCGTTAATCCGGAAGTATTGCTTCTCCGCGGAAAACTTCGCTTCATACGGCATCTCAAATGCGATGAACCGTTCCCCATTCTGCTCTACGGTGTAGAAGAAGAATTTATAATCGCCCTGGGTACTGATGCTGACATGGTTAAGCAAGTCTTTGGGCAACGTAAGTCTTTCCAACGTGTACGGTCTCGTTATCCGCGGCTCATTAGTAAGCTCAGCACGCTGCTCATACCGCCCCTGTCTTCGGAAGCGGTCCCACCGGTCCCGGATAGACCCCACGATGCTGTCCCGAAGTATCTGCCACAAGTTGTGGGAATTCGGTTCTCGGGGATTTATGTACCGTGGCGCGGGGTTGGCCGGAAGCGTAATCCTGCCAAACAGATGCTGGACGACGGGCTGTACTTCCCCAGCCCAGTCAAGCCGCTTGGGGTTATGGCTCTTGTGGTAAGCAACCTGACGCACGCCCGTCCGATCAACCAGCGCATCGGTATATGCGGAATCGAGTGTGTCATCCGTTTCCGGATTGGTGATCGCAATCCTATCCTGACCTGCCAGTTCATGAAGGATCGTTTCGTCCTCTATCGGTTGTATGGTATCGAGCGTGTTGGTTTCCCGTATCGCGACGCGGGCGTTATGGAGGGACGTGCTGGCAATTCTCTTGGATACGGCTACCGCCGGATCCCGGACTTCATCGACGCTCATGAGCGTGTCGAACAAGGCATTCTCGATCCCGAACGTTTTCGACCACCACATGAAGTATGAGCGAAGCCATGGTACGCGTAAGAATGCCGGGTGATTCAGCAACCGCAGGATCCCCGAATTCGGATTTGACGGGATCACGCGGTATTCATTAAGGAGAGTAAGTTGCCGTCGGTCTCCGGTGTACGGGGCGACCAGAAGGTACTTTATCTTCCCCCAGACACCACCCTGTTCCCTTCCGTGCCGGCCGATGATCCGGAGTCCTACGGCGCCGCCCAAGGAATGGCCCATATAGGTTACTTGCACGTCCTTGCGCTCTGAAATCCGGTATTGTGCCCCGAAGTATTCGATGGCATCTTCCACCTGATCCACTAAGTGTTCCGCGGTATACCCCGGTGCGTCCTCGTACGTGCCTTCCGCTCCCGAGTGCGTGACGGCAATCATTACCTGCCGCGTCCCGTTGGTTCCCCATGCGGAAAGCACCTGGTCTCCCGCTGATTCGAATTGTTCGCCGGACTCGAAATATCCATGGACCGCGACCACATACTCCGTCGACTGCCGGTACCGGGCCAGGAGTTCCGCGTACGCGCCGTCCGGATTCCGGGAAATCCGGTAGGCATCGGCGGGCGTGAGATTAATCATCATCCGGACCGGCATGGCACGCGCCCCGTATTGTGCAACTTTTTCCGGAGAGGTGTATTCGATACGGCCATCGCCAATAAGCATGTTGCCGATCAGACGGACATTGGATACGGTAACGTGCTGGTCGCGGACCGTAATAAACGGCTCTGCTTCCTGTTCGACGGTCTCCGGCGAAAGTCGTGTAATCATCTGCACGGCAAGCGCTTCGTTACCCGTTACGGTAATACCGTCAGGAACGACGATGCCGGATACTTCCGGCGTTACGGGAATGGTACCGGACAATTCCTGCTCCCCGCGGACGATATCCAACCGCATGGAATCGCTCGTATCGGAAGCCGGATATTCGATACCCGCGGTAGTCACGGGGTAAACCAGGATATCGCTTCTCATTCCCCGGTTGATATACACGAAATCATCTTCCGCAATAGTGGTTGTTGAACCGTCAGCGAGGGCTACGGTCATGCCTGCGGATACCCGTGCCGTCCGGGGCCGGGTCACAACATACCCCGTGTCCGTCCGGGTAACCGTGTACTGGAACGCGACATTGCCGCCGCTTTGGACCGGTGTTACCGCTACGGAACTTCTTACGCCATTGCCCTGCGGGTCATACAGGTTGCCGTGAATGTCGGTATAAAATAGCACCGGCCCGTCCGGAGTTTGTACGGCATGCGGATACGCCGTAACATCAATCCGTACATCCCCGTTTTCACCTACGACGGCAGTCAATCCCGTTTCGAGGAGAACGCGCTGTTCCCCTACTCCCCGCGGCACGTCCCGGGTAAACGCGCCGCTCTGGATACGGACCACAGCAGTAGTCCACGTCAGCGTTATTTCCCTATCATCTCCGAACGGGTGCACTAAAGTTTCCGTCCGGGACTGCGGCGGCAACGGCTGCACGGGAATGCCGCGCGTAAGCAGTCTGCGGCGTGACGCCTGCCAGGCGGAAAGTATCACCGGCAACTGCTGCTCGTTTCTGCCTTCCCCGTACGCCCTCGTCCGTTCGCCGGCAAGATACCGGAATACGTCTTCCATCGCGTCCGTCATCGTCCGGCTGAACGTGATGTTTTCGTAGATTTCCGGATACCTGGTACGTGTGTCCTGCCCATACCGCTCGGCCATTTGTCCGAAGAGGTAATCATAAATCGCGTCTTCCTGTGCGGTCGTCAGCCACCCGCGGCTTCGTGCAAACTGCATCCAGTTCCATGCTTGGGCAAGATCCTGCCGTATTTGGTTCCGAAGGGCGATAACCGCATCGGGATTATTGAGAAGATCGGCAGGTAAACTTGCGCGCATGGTATCGGCGAGATTCCTTCCGTATCCCACGGGGTCGCGCCACATACGGAACAGGCGGATGGAATTTCCGATCCGGTCCATTATGCGCGTAAACCATGCCGGTGTCGCGTCGATGCCGCTTGATTGGCTGAAGGGGCCCCGCCCAAGCATTTCCATGACCCGTTTACTAAACGGCGGGTTGTTCCTGGCTTCGATCCCCTCCGCTGTCGGCGGGATGCGGACCTGCACTTCCCCACTCGGCAGCCTCTTTATCCTGCCGACCTCGAACTCTTCAAATCCGTCATGGAACCGTAATGTATACCAGGCATTATCGACAATTCCCGGCATACCAAGGAATTCTGCGATAATGTTTTTCTTATCAACCTGCCTGCTGCTTCGCATATCCGAAGCAACCGACATCTTCCGCGCATTGGGTGCGGCAAGTTCAATATAGCTTGCGACAAGATCGGTAAGGATCTTACTGTTTCCCGGCGCCACGATCGAACCCTGGTCATCGTTTCTGGTTACAGTCATAGGAATGGGTATGACTTTGGACTCATCATCTCCAACCAAGCCGGGTGCAGGCTCGAAGAAATACCGCGTATCGCGCCACAGCATGTTGCCGGTTCTGGGATCGATGTCTACCTCGAACGTAACCCCCTGGACATTCCCGCTTATTTGGTCCCCTAACGAAATGGGCGTGTTGTCTTTATCGACTAAAATTCCATTTATGAACAAATCTATTCCACTGGATAATTTCCGTACGGAAACGCCAGACTGACGCTGTTCGACAACGACCTCAACCGTGCCGATTGCCGTCCGGACACTCTTTAAAACGGGATCGTCATCGCTGATGACCGGTGCTATGGTGACGACTGCCCCGCCCTCGAGAGCCAACGGAGCGAATGCCGGATCTTCGTTATCAAATACGATCTGGAAGAGTACATCGCTCCCGTTTTGAGCATTCGTTGCCCCCCATGTATAAAGCTGTTCCAAAATACGCTTCCTGGCTTCAATCGGACTCCGGGATGACTGGAGAATGTTTGCTACTATCCCCTCCCGCTGTGGAGTATTGACGGCTGCCGTATATCCCGGCGATCCGATGATGAACCTGCTTTTTCTGTAAACGGGCTTGTCGGTAATGCTGGGCTGTGCCTGGGGATCGGCAACATTCACCGCCAACGCCTTCCCGTCCCGCCCTTCCATACGCTGATACGTCGCCCGTTCGGATGCAGGCAGCTGGCTCCATGCATAATACACGCGCGCCTGCTCTTCGGACTGGAACACCAGGTCGGAATCCACAATAAGGGTCGCGATGGCTTCCTTAACTGCGCGTTCCGAACTCCGCAGCTGTACCGACGCTATGACTGCATCCGCCTGATCTCCGGTAAATGTCTGCGGCACGTGGAAGGGATCAAGTGTAACCGCGCCTGCCGTATCTTCCTTCTGGGTAACCGAGGCGACCGTCTGCTGCCCGATCTGGTACGAAAGCATCCGCAGTTCCCCGGTACGATCTCGGTACGGTAGAATGACGGATACCGTGGACCGTGGTGCATTGGGCTGCTTCCGTAGTTCTTCGATGAACGGGTCGGCAAGTGCCCTGAACGCATTCGTCCGATCCAGGTATGAATACCCTGTAGGATCGAATCCCGAAAGCCGCCTGGCGAGCGCGTACGCCCGTGTTTCCAGTTCCGCAAGCAACTCTGCGGAAGCCCCGTCCTCCATGCCGTTAACGGTAACAATCGTACCGTTTTTCAGCTGGTACGATACGCTCATTCCGGCAACGGTCCGGCTCCATCCGAAGGGCAAATCAAACCTGTCCTGAATATTAACGCCCCTATTCCGCTCGCCTGCGAGTCCCGCGCTTACGATGGTTACGGCAGGAGACTCTAATGCTGATTTCGTTGTTTGTTGCAAACGCAGTTCGACGGCCGCCGTATCGATGATGCCCGAGAACGTACCCGATTCATCGTAAATAGCGACATACCAACCCGCCGGAATACCGGTCATCCGTGTGGCACCGCCAAATGATTTCTCGGCATTCCGATCAGCCAGCACCAACGGGAAATTACGTAAGTCATCATCCGTCCTGTATAGCCGGTAGTAGCCTCTCGGCGGCAATTGTTTCAAAGCCGATTGGGCGGCACGGGACTCTTTCTGTTCTACCCAGTCCCCTGCGCCGAGTGAGAGACAGAAGACGGAATCCTGCGCAAATACTTTGCGGACTATGCCGGTATTCCCGCCGCAGGGATTATCGTCCGAGGGACGGATACGCGCGGCTACATCCCTCACGCGATCAACAATTGACTGTGTCCGTCGTGCTGCCTCAGGGTCCACGACGCGCAAATTCCCGACCCACGAAGTCGTTGACTCAAAAAGATTGAATTCTTCTACCGGCTCTGCTGCGGGTTGTTCACCGAAATTCAAATACCTCCCTACCTGCGCCCATGCGGTCAGAGGCGGATAATGCCCTTTTTCGTAGCTAACTTTTACGCGTCGTGAGGACAGGCCGTACCGGTCCATGAATTCCAGGGTATACCGGTGATCGACGATATTTTCTTTCTGCGGGACGTGGATACGCATCTCGGCAACCCGGACTACTTCGGGTAGTGCATCCCAGTCCAAGGGGGTAGCTCCCAATATCAGGTTGGTCCACCTGGTGGTATACGGAATGTCCTGTTGGTTTTGGCGGTGGATGATGCTGTCATCGATGATCGCCGTATCCCGTCCGAGATTGCTCAGGCGGTCATTGACGATCCACCGGTCAATAAGCGAGTACTTGGCGAGGAACAACAGCACTCTTCGCCGCCATAACGGTCGGGAATCATCGTTGACGTAGCCATAGAGGAACGCGAGCGGGTTACCTTTGAAAATCGTCAGTTGATTTTTGTCGAGCAGATACGGCGCGACTAACTCAAACCGGATATTGGTCGGTAATTGCTTGGACACGGAAAGCCGTGCGGCAAGGAGGAGCACCAGCCGCGCGCCAGTCGACTGGCCGATGAACGTCACGCGCTTTCCCTGGAAATGGAACATGGAATCAAGGGCTCTATAGAACTGGTAGGATTGTTCTACGGCATCATCCATCGTGTATGCTCCGTTTTTGGCAAGGAACGTGCCGCTGGCGCCGGCGATTGCCGGGGCAACGCTTACTTGCCGCCGGCCGCTGTGGTCATACGGCAGTAGCATGGCTTCCATCGGCTTGGCGTACACCCTGCCGTCAGCTTGGAACCCATGCTGGGCATAGACGACTTCGTCGGATTCCTCGATCATTCTCGTCACCCAAATCAGCCGTTCGCCGGCATCCAAGCGGTCGTAATAAATCTGATCCGAGGTTGTCAGTTTTATCGACCAGACCGCCGGAGTGCCGTCCGCACCAATCTCTTCGGCCACACGTCGGTCGACCGGAAGCACCCCGGTTGCATACACCATGGAGCCCACCCGCCGTGTCGTCGCTACCGCGGCATGGTTAGGCGACTCGGAAACCCGCAAGTTGGCCGTTTCCAAATCATTCTGCAGTTGGTCCGGAAGCGACCATCGGCTGCTTTTCCTGATCCGCGCTTCGTCCTGCGGGTCCGTAAAGTCGGTAAACAGCCGGATGATGGTCCGTGTCGGCGACATGCGGGTAATCTGTCCGATTGCTTCTCCCCGCACATTGCGGATCTCATATGGAACGCCGAAGGCAAGCTGGTTAATATACTGGTTCCTGAAAGATGCCTCCTGGAAACGGTACCGCTCAGGGCTCGCAAACAATTCGGACGGATGCACGATGTTGAAATTCCGCCCGACGGCAAGCCCGTCCTGTCCCGACGGGACCACTATTTCCCCGCGCACGCCATTTGAAGACGGCCACATGCGTTCGATGAGCGCGAGCGATTCGGGATTGCCGGTTCCGTCCACCACGATAACCCCTTGGGAAATGTTAATGAGCGTTTGTGCAGGAGCGGTTTTTCCGGGCAACACATGAGGATCCTTGGGATTAGCAAGCACGATCTCATTTTTATCGGTCACCTGTACCTCATACCGGTAACCGGCGGCGCCAACGGATACCACGTCCCCGACGGCAAGGACTGCCTTATATCCGGTCATCCGCTGGCCGTTTCTATAGAAATCCACCCCGTACTCCCAAGTGGCAACCAGCGACTGGGTCGCATCGATATCGAGGGAAACGATCTCCGTTTCGACAAGCGGCGCTTGGTTCCTGCGTTCCGTCACCGATCTGACAAACAAAATAGGCTCCGGATCGGCTAGTAAGAATACCTGGCCATTCTGGATCCTTCGCACCTGCTCGAGTGTCGGCACGTTGATGACCGTCAGGAACCGGGATTGGTCCGTTTCGTACGGGAACCAATACTGGAACAACGACCGGATGCGGATATTCGCTTCCTCAATGGTACGGGCCTCGGCAACTTCCCGGCGGAGCGCTTCGTATTGTGCCTCGGAGAGCAGTTCCCGTATGCCGTGTGTAAAGAACAGGTAGTTCATATCCCCCACCGGGGTTATGGAGACGCTCGCCGGAAATTCTTCCGCGTTCGCGCTTCCCTTGCGGGTACGCTCCAATGAGTCGCCATCATCGGTCCGCACCTGCATCATATACAACTGCCCTTGGGACTCATAAAACATCTGGAGCGAAATCAACGTCGGCAGCGTCTGATAACTTGGTGACTCTGAAAATTCGCTCTTATGCTGCTCGTAATGATTGATATAGGTCCGTATCTGCTGTATTTCGTCCTCGGTAAGCTGATTCGGCTTGCCCTTCGGGTCTTTTCGTAAGGTAAACGACATCACGTCTGTAGATACGGTAATCGTGCTCCCTGAAAAGCTGATATTTGCACCCGGGAACGAAGTCGTATCGTATACCGGCTGGAGTTCCACTGCGCTCACGGTGTACGCAGGTGATTTGATTTGCGGAACGGCGGACTCGAAGGACGTCGATGCGAGTCGGACTGTTTCCCTACGGGCAATACGCCTGCGCCACTGAATCCAGTCAAATATGTGGTGCACAAAATTCTTTCGCTTCGGCCACGGGCGCTCCTGATGCTGTTCGATCGCATGGAGCTCGTCGAAAATATCCTGCAGAATTTGTTCCCGGACCGCATCGTTTTGGACTCCCTGCATGATAAGCCGTGTTTGGCCGGTATTCTTATCCTGCAATATGGCGATTGTCGGCACGTTGTTATCGAATGCGATATCGGAAAGGATCGTCGTCAGCATCCCGGGATCCCCGATGTAATCCCTGCGGATGAACGTGACCATCGGACCTTTGAGAATCCGGGCAAAATTCCGCAGTCCGGGCAAATTCTCCGTAAGGGCCGTAATGATGGCTTCGGCAAGCTTTCCGACACGCCAGTAATATTGCCGCGCCACCCGGTCAAGAAGGCCGTATTCCGAATGGGCCTGTTCGATGGAGACCCGGATCGCCTGGGCGCGGAGGCGTTGCAAGACCGATACGGCAGCGACCGTCACCCGGTCTGAAAGTGATCCTGTGGTAACGATTGTTTTGATGGCCGGGTGTCCCTGACGGCGCATAGCAAAACCCACCGCCGTCATGGCATCCTCAAACGAGACGTTCCGCGGCAAATCTTCGGCCCTGATCGTCATCCGGGGATTCTTCTTATTTTCGATTATCTGTGCCGCCTGATGGGCATCCGTAACCATATCCCCCATCGACCGCATGATCGTATCGCGGATATCCATCCCGGGATTTCCTTCAAGGACCAGATGATCGAAAAACACCATCGGCTCGTGTGCGGGACTCATTGCAAATACGGTTGCGGCACCGACCTTCCCGAACAACTCAGGCATCTCCGAAACGTTGAGCGGGTGTAGGGCTGCGGCAAACACCAGATTCGGAGGGCGCTGTGCATAGACCGGTGCACCAGCCATCCTGCCCGCAAGATCCGTTTCCAGCTGCCGCACCGCCTCCTCGAATAACTGTTGCTGCTCGGTTACCGGCCGTTTTCCGGCAACTGCCTCCTGATACCGTGCAAGATACGGCTGGATTTCCACCGGATTTATTTCGATCGTCTGCCATCTACCCGTCTGGCGGTTTATATAAAGCATCCGGGCGATGAAATCCAATAACCCGTCGAACATCCCGGGATTGGGGTCCGGCTCATAGAATGCCACACGAACCGGTTTAACCATGTTTCCCCGTGCCCGGACGTTTTCGCCGTTCGGATCGTAATCCCCCAAAATCCGCTGCACCCCGGGATACGGGTCGGTAAAGTCCCGTACATACCCGTATGCCAAATGGGAAGCCATAGCCCGCAATCCGACCGCTTGCTCATCGCGGCTACTGTCGACGGTTACCGGCAGCACCGCGCCAAAATTCCGCTTGTCCGTCCGCCGCAAGGACCACGTCGACATGTACGATTCGAATGCGTGCTGTTTGTCCAGGGAGAAGTCAGCACGGAAATTCTGTTCGGCCGTCGCTAAGTCTGTAGGCTTCCCCTCATTGCCCGGACGGATGCCCCGCCGCTCGGGGAAGTTGCTGAATAACGCCTCAAGAAGTCCTAAGATTACCCGGGCAGGGATCGGCACGACACCGCGGAATTCATACCCCATCTGGTACCAGAGCGAATTGTTGCCCGATTCCAATTTCTCGATTCTCCCCTCCAAGCTCCGATCCGCCCGTGTCTTATGGACCAATGCCTCTTTGACCGCCTGATAATCATCGCCCTCCCGTACTCGTGCATCAATGATCGCGGCCCCGATCTCGTCTTCCGATGCGCCGAATTTCGCAAGCTCCTCGTGAATGCTTCCCCTCCGCAAAAATGCGAATAGCCACTCCCATTGGAACTGCTCTCTCGGTTGGTTTGTCGCGAAATAGTCCCGGATGGCAGAGCGCATCTTCACTTCCGTATACGTCCGTAAGGTATCCTGTGTTTGCGCAAACATCTCATCAGCCTCCTGTGGAGTGGCATCTGCAGGGATGGAAATATGGCTCATGGATACGATAGGCAGCACGAAAAACTTCTCTTCCTCTGTTATGGATCGTCCGATGACTCTCGATACCGTATGCGGGTTATAACTTTTAAACAACGCGTTTTGTAGCTTCCCGGCGTCCAATGGGTAATGGACGTTTAACACGACGTAATACTTCGTCGCCGTCTCACGGTAGACGAGCATATTTTCAAGTCTCAACCCCAGGAATACCTGGTCTGCAAGCTTTTCAAATAACGTTCGGATAAGGAAGTCCCCTTCTTCATACCCGTATTTGCTCCCGACCATCCTGAGCGTCTCGTCGACATTCACTTCAACGACGGTGAAGTTCTCGCCGTACCGCTCACGCGCGGCTTTGACGACCGACTCGCGGTCGCCGAATACTTTTACCTTTACATCGTAGCCCCGTTTGTTGTATTTGCTTTCCAGTTGCGCGGCCGTACCGTCCAGAACGTCGTCCGCGGCAACCGCCGCCCCGAGCCGGCTTACGTACTCAAGATAATCAGGATTCGTCGCAAGGAAATCATCGCTTTCCAAAAGCCGCATCATCTGTCCGTATCCGTCATTCTGTTGGCGCAGTTTCTCGCGGCGGTCTGCGTTCGTCAGCACGTTGTCGGGTATGGATGCGTTCGTTTCATCAAGACTGACGTACGTATGTCCGCTTGCCGCGACATACAGAAGTTTCGTCACCATCGGGGAATCCAACGATACCCCGCCGAACCGGATGCCCCGCTCTTCTATCTCATCCGGCGTATAGAAGGTGATCGGAAGCTTCGGCAACGGCACGTTCCCCATGCCGACCGGACCGATATGCGTGACTCCTGAGGAAGACTGCTCGTGTGCTGGCGTACGTCGGACGATCGTAAAGAGCTGGCCTAATTCCTGGCGGATCGCCGGATTACGGTTTTCGTCTTCCGGCTGCATGTTGACGACGGCGAACTGATAGTCGTTCAAACGGACCAGGGCAAACGGCGAATTCGGACTGGTGAATATATCCCTGGATGCGATAAGCCGCAATTCCATGTCCCACACCTGGCGGCGCTGCTCCGACGTGAGTCCGGCTTCCGGAACGGGCGAGACTTCAAAGACTTCCACGACTTTGCCTCCCAACCCTTGCAGGAACGGCAGTGCGCTGGATTTCCATACCGTTTGCGGCGTTTGTATGGAATTGTGGTTGTTAATTAAAAGATCGCGGTCTTCCATGTTCCTGAATTCCACCCGTGCCGCGCGGGATTTGTCGATCTCTATCCGGTCGCGCTGGAAGTAATAATCCATGAGATGACCGGATATGAAACTCAGAACAAACCGGTTCCGCTGATTTAACAGACGCTGCTTTAATAATGCCCGCTGATCCTTGTCCTTGGTAAATCCGCGGACGAAGAACTCGGCGACACGCGCATCCTGCCTGTTCTTCGCATCGTTAACCGTACTCTTGCCGTTCCCATTTCCATTTCCATTTCCAATGCCGAAAAGCCACTCCGAACCATAAGAGAATGCTCCTAAGGAATTCCACCGGCGCCACTCTTCCCGAGCACGCTGCCTGACCCCACGCCAGTACTCCTGCCACCGTTGTTGCCAGGTCGGCGATGCCTGTGGCGCCTGCGGGGCAGTCGGCGCTCTCGGGAACTCATCGGCTTTCGGCATCGTCGGGATCTTCTGCTCCAATTTGCCGCGGACGTATTCGGCGGCTTCCTCCGGGGTCATCCCAGCCACTTCCCGCATAAGTTCAGCAGAAATCGTAAACCGCACGATCGAGCGCCGGGCGTCTTTGATGATGCCGCCGGTTATGAATCCCTGCTGCGCCCAAGCAGCAAGGAGTTTGTCTCCGTCAACATTTTCATCCAAAACATATCCCCTGATCGACACTGACTGGTTATCGCGTTTGGCGTTCTGAATCCTGGCAACCGGGGTAAGCCCCAATGCTACAAGTTCCTCATCATAAACTTTCGCGATCGCCTGAGCCTTTTCGCCCCACAGCGTATTCTCGGAATCAAGTGCGACAAGATCCGTGACGGCATTCATATTCCCAACGACCCGGTGAAGTTGCGATGTCGTGAGATCCCGGACACTCTGTTCGACGGTCAGCTCGAATTTCGTGATGTCCTTGCCATACTGGGACTGGTAGATAAACCCGGCATGCGCCGGTCCCGCGGCGGCTTTGGATCCGGAGTGGACAACAGCCGTAACGCCCGGCACGGTAAGCCACTTGAATATATCCGCATAGGGCGTCCTTCCGAAAAGCTGCACGCCGTCGACAACCAAAATGACGGCGTGTTCCGGCGCCCTGCCGCGGTTGACCTGGGCTACATATGCGGCAATGTCCGGCAGGATGTCATCGTACCGTTCTCCCGTCTTGGATTCGAGCGTGAAGGAAACGAACCGGACGCCGTTTTGAATCGCCGTAATGTATTGGTCTTTAATCGTATCCTTACTCACGAGCGCATTATTAGCATCCCGGAGTTTGATAACGACATCGCCATTCTTCTCGTTTATCTTGTTTATGACCTCCGACCCGTTTTCGTTGGTCGTTACCGTCCTGGCATTCCCGCGGGTAAAGTAGGTCCGGGATTTGTTGATGGCGTCAGCGCCGCTAGCGGCTACCCCGAATCCGGCGCCAGTCATGGATGCGCGTATGGTAGCTTCTTCGTTCGGTACCGCCCCAGCAACTGAAGTACGGAACGATTCGGTTCGGTCATAAATCTGGAAGCGCAGTTGTGACCGGTACAACTCATGAAGCGCGATGATGTTCGCGGCCGTATTGCCGTCAGTTGCTCCCGAGAGCAACTGGAGCACGACGTGATTTGCCATGTCGTTCCATTCCCCCTCGCGTCCGTATTTTGTAAACCATTCCCATGAGCTTGTCGCGCCGTTGTAGGCATGCTCGCCGTACGCTTGTGGATACTTGGATTGTTCAGGATCAGAAACGCGGCGCATGACAAGGCGTGAATCCTCAACCGCATTTTCGTAACTAAGGAGGGCATGCGCAAACTCCCGGACCTCCTCCGGCACATTGAGCCGTTGCAGCCGCGCAATGATCCCTTCATACCTACTCTGGGTAACGGTAATTCCGGGGAATGCGATCGTTGATTCAGCTTCCGGCGCTTCCGCATCGACACGACTGAATATCTCAACCAGCATGGAATATGCGCGTTCAGGCTGAACGACGGCTGCCGTACCATCAGGGCTGGAGCGGTAAAATTGGGAAAGCTCCCGGATCTCCTGCGGGGTAGCGCCGAAGTTCTGGAGTCTGATGATTCCCCGCTTGTCCAGGGGGTTATAGTAATCTACGGCAAACCGGCGGTCCGATTCCGCAAATTTCTCCTCCGGCATATCCACAAACCATCCGGCTTCCGTTTGGTTCAACGGATTGAGGGCAGGGCGTTCGTTTTCGACAAACGCACGCCGCACGAGCCTTCCCGTATCGGCAATTATGTCCGTTGCCAAACTACCCATGGTCCGCTGGAACGACTCGATGTTGACTCTGCCCGTCGTATCCGCGATATCGGGAACGAACGCCGCGTACCCGACGGCAAGCGCAGGCAGGACGCGGTAAATAGGACCACCGGCGTAAAAATATCCGGATAATGCCGCGTGCATGTCATTCAGATCGACATCCGTTTCTTCGGGAACCGCCAGATACAGTTCGTTCGCCCGGCGGTATACGTGCACTTCCGTAAGGTGCAGGGTATCGTGGGCATACCGCACCAGCCGTTCGTACTGCCACCGGATCAGGGCATCTCCTTCTGCGGAGCTTATCGCGTTAAGCGACTTTAGTATGCCCGGATAATCGAACCGTACGAGCTTGGTCCCGTACGGATTCCGTTGACGGACGGTCGTAATGAATTCTTCGGGATCTTCGTACGTCGATAAGGAATACGGTGCATCCGTTGTCCCGTACACGTCATTGGCGAGCCTACTCATCGTCGGCCGCAGGACATCGTCAAACAAAAGTACGGCAACAAGTCGCTTAAGATACGTGTACTGCTCGCCGTCCACCCCGGACGTCGTAAGCCGGGTATCTATGTATTCAAGTACGAGGTGATAGCGCTTAGCGAGCTCCATCGAGCGCGCGTCCGTGTACGGCCTGTCCTGGATATGCGTGAGGTAATCGCCGCCGTCCGACTCCATCCGCACCTCAACGGGAAGTAGCTTCTCTTGCGGTTTCGCATCCAAAGGACTCATCGTGACGGTCTCTCCGTCCGAATACAACACTTGGGTCTTCGACAACACGCGTTCGATGAGCGACTGCACGTCAAGCGTTGGCTGTCCGGCAGCCCCCACGACGATATACTCATCCCCGCCGACCCGCACGAGTTCATATCCCGCCGGGAGTGACGCGAGGATCCGGTCGGCAAACAACCGCAGGACATAATCGCCGTACGCGGCATATCCTGCTTGGGAAAACACGTTATTGGCGCCGCGCAAATTCCGCACGTCAAGTCTGCCGGCAACCGTAAACCCTTGCTGCAGGAAGAGTGGAAGCGCGAGCGATGACCATACACGCTGCGGATTCTTCCCAACCCGGTTGAATTCCCGGAGCATACTGTTGGTCACGAACGGTCTTGCTTCATCCGGGAATACGTTTCGTGTGAGATTCCCCTGGACCGTATAGGCGTGGAGAGGATCGGTAAGCCTGCGGGCAAAAAACTCCCAGACGTCGTTCATAACCGCTGCGCTGAAGCGTCCCTGACCGCCGCCCGTATTTTCCCGTGGTGACACCAATCTGAGAATGGAATCCGTTACGAGCGTCCGTGCGTCACTCGTGAATGGTTGACGGCGCTCTTCCCTGCCCAGCAGAATATTGTTCACGAAATTCCGGAGCGCCTGACCAAGCGATACCCCGCTCCGTACCGGACGCGATTGTGGTTGCGACTGAGCGATGGATGCAGTATTCCGCTCCTGTTCCATCACGTTCCACGTGCTCATAAGTACCTCAAACTGCCTCTGGTTCTCCTCATTGAGAATGGAAAGCGTTGAAGCGATCAGGATATCGAGCGGATGACTCTCGGCACTCTGCCCAAGCGACACTTCGGCAAACCGGTCCGGATGTGCCGTCGCAAGCCGCGTGCTATACCGCTCGCGGAGCATCTCGAGGAAATTCCTGGTTGCCGCTTGTTCGTCCTGCTCGGTAAACGAATTCCTATCGCGCCGGAAGAGTTGCACCTGGCCCATGAAAGCATTCAAGTCATCCCGCACCTGTGCGATGACGGCGCTTGCCGGTTCCTCAAGCCGCTGTTCGATTGCCGGAAAACCCTCCTCCCGCTTCCTGTTCGTGAGTTCCCGAAGCTCCTGCACCTGTTCACTTTCCTTGGGTTGGGTCGGCAATGGCGTCGGTCCTGAAGAATCCCGCTTCTCTTCCTCCTGTATGGAGAAGGAAGGCTTCGGCATTCTGTCCCAGATAGCAAGAATATTCCCGTTCTCATCCGGATGTGCCAAGACGTACGCTTCCAATTCACTCCTAATGATGCGATCAAGCACTGCGATGTCGCCTGGTGATCCCAATACCTGGTGATACGCATCGGGATATTCTCTTAAGAGTTGCAGGTAATACCGTTGAACCCGCAGCATGGTAAGGAAATCCTGGACATAGAAATCTGCCGCCCTCCGGCTTATCGAATTGTTGTTGAGGAAAAAGACGATCATTTCCATGTAATGTCTGATATCTGCCTGGACCTGTGCACGGAAGACTTTTTCCGCATCCGCAGCTGCAACCTGATCAAATCCCTTGAAGTCTCCGAAGCGTACGTCGTGTTTCCTCAGTCCCAGCTCCAGTGCTTCCGCCGGAGGCGTTAAATCGGGGTTGTATCGTTTACTTTCTTCAATTACCGCGTCTTCAGCGCCTTGTTGGGGATCCGTGCCGATAGAAAGCGCCAGTATGGATTGCAGACGAATATCTCGCTCCGTCCTGTTTGATCCGGCGTTTCTCTTATCCATTGTCAAGCGCATTTCCCGAAGTGTCTGCGCTTGGTTTTGCACCCTATTTACATCCGCCTCCAGCTCAAAACGCCCGTTGGCGAATTCCGGATCAGTCTCAGGATGCGCCGCAAGATTATCAAGATACCGTGCCTTACTCGCATCACTCTGGAACATAAACCGGTTGTCCCGTGATCTGGTATGCGCCGAAACGAGCTTGAAACCCAAATATTTGACGGCGAACTGCGCCATCGCCAGGTTCGTATCTGAAATAACGATTTTATTGACCGACTGGTACTGCGGATTTTGCAGCTGCTGTAAAACGGTCAACATGTCGGAAACAATAAGATACACCGAATCTGCGGCATATTCCGCATTCCTGGTCGGCCCGAAGGCGTCGAAATGGATATCCAGAGTCCCGTTCCGGACATTTCCGAAAATGACTGACCCAAAGTAGATCTTTGAACCGGTCAATTGTTCTGCGGCTATATACCCCTGAACCGCTGTCAGCTGTTCCAGCGATAACGAATCCAATATGTCCCGCAGCTCGCCATAGGTACTGTTGAAACGGACGACGCCCGCAGGTATCTTGATATGCGCCAGGGCGCGAATCAGTTGGTTTCTGCCGGTAAAGAAGGTGTTTCGGTAAAATTCCTGGATTTCGGCTCTGTTCTGGTCCGTTTGGGCTTCGGATAACAATTCGACGATCTGTGTTATGGTCGCAATGGAATTGTCTATCCGGACCATGGTCCGGGCCAGCGCAAACGCTACCCGGTAAATCCTGGCTGCATCAGGACTTTGGATGTCATCCAGTTCCCGTCCGCGCACTAGGGTGTCGGTAAATGTGGTGAGCAAGGACTGAATTACCCGTTGGCGTTCCGCACCCGTCGTGTTGAGTCCGAGACGGACAATCGTGTCCATGAGATCCTGATACCCTAGCCCGGTATCAACCGACTCCCAAACGGATTGATTCCCCGCAACGGACAAAAGCACGGAAAGATCACGCTGCAAAGACCACTCGAGCCTGTTCTGAGATACGGTCGGCACATTCTTACGCGCATCCGCAAGAAACTCTTCCACAGTCTGGGGCTTTGCGGACGGCCTGACCCGGTTTCTCATCCCCTGCCAGAACTCTCCCCACATCCGCTTGATTTCGTTCCAGTATGCTTCATTCTGCGAAAGATAGAATGCCCCACCGCGCAGCCGATCCTCGGGTAAGCGCAATACCCTGGCAAACCAGTCGCCCACTCGGTCAAAAAACTGCTGTATTCCGTTCGGTTGGCGTACCGGTGACGGATTTTTACTGCGCCAGGCTTCGTACTCCGGTATCGTATTAAATTCGGGAAGCTCATTCTCTCCGGGCCTTCTAAATATATTTTCCAGCGTTCCCCATTCTCCCTCAAACGTCTGATCCATGAATTCCACGACTTGCTCATGCGTTCCTGTGTGGACGACAAGAACCGTGCCTTTTCTGCTCACGTTGTCTCCGAACGTATAATCGACCATTGTATGGGTGCCGTCCTCCATGGTGTCCTCGGCGACGAAATGGTTCGAATCAATGACATCGCTTTGTTTAACCGTACCGATAACCTGATCGGCATCGCTTCGGACCACCGCGCAAGAGGACGCCTCGGCACATTGCATATACAAGAACCCCGAAACTTCCTTTTGCACCCGTTTTTTAGTCCTCACTATGCCGGCAAGATATTCGGCAGAGAGCGCAGGAACCGCTGGATCTTCAACGAGCAGCAATTCATGGACCTCGCCGTCAACTGTGACGGTGTATTGAACTACCTGGCGGCCCATGGCATTGGCCCGCTCAACAAACAATCCGTAATCCGGATCGATCGCATTTGCCTCGGAGACGGATACCGCTACGCGTACCGGCAATTTGGCCGATTCTTGCGTTTCGTTACGTTGTTCGTCCTGTGTGTTGAAGAACGCCGTACCCGCTGCGAGACCGCCTGCTTGTTTCGCAGTAAATACATTCCCTTCATTTCGTCTGGGAAGCACTACGCGGTGTAAACCAATGCCGGATACATTCTGAATACCCAAATCCGTTGCCAACTTACGGTTTTGTTCCAGATTCTTATCCTCGTCTGACTTTTCAATCCAGTCTGTTTCAAGGATGAGCAGGCCATAATCATTTACCATCATGCCCAAGCGTGGCATATCGACGTCATTGATACGGCCATGAATAAGCGCGGTCGTCTCATGCACGATATCTGTGTTGCCCACCAATGGCAATTGCGTTCCATTCGCAAGCGGAATGGTTGCCTGTGTCAACTCCTCAGCATCCGCAACGAGGAATTGCACATATTCACGATTCTCGTCATACAACGTGATGAATTCTGAAAGAGCTTTCCGCCCATGCCAATAGATCTCGATGAGATCAGATTCGCTCGTTTCATCCTGTAATGACTTGCGAATTGCGGCTACCCTATCTTCCACACTTTGTGCGAGATTGGTTACGACGAATACTACACGCGCAGGATTTATGCCGCGGGCACGCATCCGGGCCCCGAGCCGAAGCATGGATGAGCCATAACCCCCACCGAAATCTATAACCACAACCGGTGACCCATCGCCTGCGCGTTCTTTTTCCTCCAAACGGGTCAGAATCTGTCGCTCAATAACGTCCTCATTGGTCAACCCGTCGGCGTCGTGAAGGAAATACTTCTCTGCATAATCTCCCATCTGATACCCCCACTGCTCGATGCCCGATGAGTTGCGGGCATTTGCCTTAATTTCATCAGCGCGCTCTTTCCTCCGGTCATAATCCGGTGCAAGCTTGATAACCGCGTCGTTCTTTCCGGATATGCGTGCGGAATTTTGGTCGATAACCACCACGCTCCCGGGAGCCGTAACCGACGACTGTTGGTCGGCATTCGACTGAGAAACCGGCGCATTCCGCTCCGCCGTTTCCACCCGTTCACGGAGCCGTTCAATGTTGAAGGTATCCGCCACACGCAGCGTAAGGTTAATTGCCTGTGCGCGCGCCACAAGATCCCGGATTTCCTGCTGCGTACGTGCGGCAACGTTTGCCGTAATCGATTGGATATATGCTTCCGTCGTCTGACCGGCATCCTGTTGTGGTAATACAATGCCTAGCGCCCGGGCTTGCGCATGGATATTCTCTGACTGTTGCACGAGGTCGGTAAACTCAATAACCGTCCTCGTCGCCGGACGGTTTTGCATGCCTGCCGCCTGCGCGCGTGCATTGAGTGCCGCATCCTGCACCTCGGTTCCCGCGTTGGCACGTGCAACCGTTTGCGGGGCTGTCTCCTGCACCTTCGGACGGACATCAAGCATTCTCCGTACGACTTTCCGCGCCCCCTGAATAATTTGTTGCTCGTCCGCCGCAGCGTCACGACGCGTGACGATGATGTGCGCCCCGGCACCGACACCGGACTCACCCAGGAAATCCAATAACCGGGCTACCTCATCGGTGCTGCCGCTCAGGTACCATTCGCGCCGGTCCGGGTTATACTGCATCCGGGCAACGATTTCGTCGCTGAAGTATCCCGCCGACTGTTCGAGCGTCGGATGGCTTTGTGTTTCATCCGTCCATATGATCGTCCCGTCCGTAAGCATGCTCCCGATCATCGGCCGCCGGTCGCTGATGTCCTCCTCAAAGAACGTATTCACCCTGCCCGGCAGGATAGTGAAGCTCGTAATATCCGGCACCAGGCTCACCGTAACAACCGCCTTATCCTGCACCAACTCCTCAAACTCAGAAACTGTCATTTCCCGCGGCTCTAATCCGAGGGCTTTGATCGTAATCTTCTGTTTCAGTTTATTGACGTTTTTGATAAGAACCGTTCCCAATCCGTCAATGTTGTACATGCCGAACATCTGCAATGAGTATGTCGTGCCGCCCGGTCGGGTCAGGATTATGTTCTCGTAGTCTTCCCGCGTATTGGCTTCGAACCGGTTGACGTTGATATTCCCGCGGACGATATCTCCGAGACTCCCGAGATACCGGCCGTAACCCAACTGCCCGAAATCGCCACGGAAAATGAATTGTTGGTCCGGCGAATATCCTTCTGCAAGCATCCGGCTTGCGATTGCCGGCATCCATATGCCGAGATCGTACGCTACGCCGATCTCATCGCCGTTCCATACCGCAAAGTTATCGCTTTTATCCGTATACCCTTCGATCGCCGAGTACCCCTGGGCAGACCGGATTTGGGCGTGCTCACCTGTTCCCAACAAGAGCGTCCCGTCAAGAAGCCAGAACCCCTTGTAATTACGTCCGCCCCGGGCAGCGCCCTGAATATCGCCGATTGCCCGCCGCACGCCCTGCGTGTTCTGAACAGATACCCGCGGCTTATAATCGGCAAGCACCGTCCGGTAGGATACACCTGCGACTTCCACCGAGGTAATCGTATTCATGGTAAATGGCAGGAACGCGCCAAGATTCCGAATAAGCGCCTCAACTTCCGGCGCATGGAGGGAGGAAACGGCATCCGGAAGGCTGGCTGCCGATGTAATCACCATGCGGTATCCCGTGGGACTCCTCGTCAGCGTAAAGCGTGTGCCTGCCTGCCCGGGTAGCTGAGAGGCAATCTGTGTATCAGGGATTGCCGGATTGATACTGTATGCAATCGTTACCCCGTCCGCACTCATCACGCCCGTCACGTCGACGGCATGCTCTCCGAGTTGCCGGGAGATGGTCACCGGTGCGTTGGCTCCTGACCGCATGACCCTGACCGGCGCATTCAGCACCGCATCAATGATCGGCTGGGCGACTGCGACAATATGGACAAAGAACTGCTCGTCAACCGTATTCCGTTCGTTCGCCTGAAGCCCGGCGTCGAATGCGATACCGTCATAATATTCCGAAAAGACAAACGCATTATAGATATCCCGGACCTCGCCGAAGTCTGAAAAATCTTCGATAGTTGCAATAAAGGCGTCGAAGGCCGCATTCCGCCGGTCGAGCGCCTGCTGCAATAGAGGCGCGCGCTCGATCGGAATGTCCGCTTCGATAAGCGTATCAAACAAGGTTGAATCCACATCGGAAACGATCGTATCCAACAACGCCAACCGATTCTGTAATGCGGTGATGGTATTTTGTCTTTGGGTAAAGAGCGTCCGGTTAAATACGTAGGTGAACCACCCGGTGAACGTCTGTGTCCGTCTGACATTCGTAAGGGAAGCAGTTGCGGCTTGTCGAGCTGTCTGGATAGCCGGATGGTCATTGCTGACGGTAATCTTCGTTTGAGCCGGGATATTTTGTTGCTCTCCCTGTCGTTGCACCGGGGCTTCTGATTGAACGACTTCCTCTGAAGGCTGGATGGTATTGAGGATCTCTTCTTCCAATGCGGCATTCAATTGTTCCGCTTCATCCGGGCTTCTGCCGGACATCAGCTCCCGGTATTCCTCCTGGGATGGGGCAAGCTGCATTATAGTATCGACAATGGTTTCGGCGCTCTGTGCTTCCAGATTGGGTTGTGCCGCCCGCGCCGTATCGACAAGATTTGCGGCGGCATTCTGGACCGTCTGTTGGTATGGCTCGACGATGATTTTATCGGCGGCCTGCTGGTCGTCGGGATGGAATGAAATCACGTCGATTTCCTTACCGTTTGCGCCGTAGATCGTGATCCGGAATACACCCTTCACCGTATTCGGTGGACTGTTCTTTTCCGTCGAGCGCATCACGCTGCGGGCTTGCCGGAGACCTTCTTGGATATGTGTATGAAGGACGGAAACATCCGAGTAGGAAATCGTTCCGTTCCAATTATTCGTGCCATTCATATTCGGACCCTGGACGTTACTGCTGATAGCCACTTTCATCGTCGGGGTGATGACATACCGCCGGCCCGTGGGAGCCGTCAGTTCGATTGCTCCTTGGGACGGCTTTATTGAATCGCGCCGGATGCGCTCAGGAATTGACTTCGGTTTCGCATCTTTTTTCTGCTTGAGCGTTATCGAAGTGTACCCGATCGTCCCGACGAACGGCGTGCCACCGGTGCCGTAGACAATCCAGGGACCTTTATCCTCATGCGCATTCCTTCCGAGATATCCTTTCCCCTTGCGTTCTGTGCCGGTTGCGTCAACATATGTAAATTCCACCGGGCCGTAGAAGGATCCCTCCGGAACAGTAACGCTGGTAAGCGCTACGGGATTCCGGACGAGCGAATAAAACGCCGACTCATCTTTAACCGCGTCGAGATAGGTGAAATCGCCGGTCGCCGTCAGTGCTAGGATATCCCGCACACGTTCCGCTATCTGGCCAGCCACGGTATTACTGGGAGTGTAGCTGAAGTTCCGCCGGGAATTCTCCAATATGCTTTCGATCTGGTTAAGCATCCGCTGGCGGCGGACATACTGCGTACCGAAATCGGACTTGCCTCGCACATCGAACCATTCAAGATCAAATGTACGACTGTTTTGTCGCTGGTCCAATGGGGTCCCGGGGTCATCGACGAGATGCGCTTCGACGGTCTTGAAGAGCGCAATGTCCGCGTTGGCGACAAGAACGTCATCCGGCGTGTGATCCGACCGATTATAATACCAGGCATCCGAATGCCGGGGGTTGCTGATGGACTGGTATCCCTCCCGCATCCACATGCGGAAGGCATTTTCCCCGAACCTGCTGTCGAAAAGCTTCCCAAATGCCGGCACGGGCTCGGACTCTCCGGGAATCGCGACATCCCCTTCATCGGCGCCCGAATACCCCGATGCCACAAGGCTCCGCATGACCTTCCGTCTGGCGGTTGCCTCGTCGTCGCCGGTCTTTACGAATGACTTAATGAGCGCATCCCTTGCAGACTCGATCCTTTGTACCGCACCCGTGTAATGGACGTGATCGGGATCGGGGAAAATGATCTGCGCGAGCATTTCGGTAAATCCTTCGACGTAGGAGGGCGCGTAGGCGCTTTCCTTGATATCCCGGACCTGGTTAGTCGTCTGCGTCTCGTGGACTGCCTCATGGTTGGAAACGACGACGGAATGCTTGGGCTCCTTGTAATAATCCGTACGCACGTAATGTGCCTGCTCCAAATTCGACTGGAATCCGAGTGTCGACGATGAATCCACCCGAGAAAATACGTATCCCAGCTTCGCATCGAGTACGGAATACGGAAGGCCGATCCTTCCGCTGCCGACCGGCAGGTGCCATCCGGTTTGCTCAAAGATCGACTGGTCGCGGTGGGCACGGAGCGCCTCGTAGTAACTCGTATAATTTTCCATGGAACCGAAATTGTAGGTTACTTCCGCCTGAGCCAAGAGGATGCTTGCGGTTGCCAGGTACAACTCATCGTCGGAAACGGCATTCAAATGCCGGGTTGATAAGTATCTGCTGTTGTTGAGCCGCTCCCACAGCTGCTGATAAATGGCGGCTTCTTCAGGAGACAATCCGACGAGATTCAAGCGGTATTCCGAACCGTTGACCAACCCCCATTCTTGCTGGTAAAACGCTTTTTCCTCGGCCGATAATCCGGAAAGATTGACGATAACCAGATTCCCCAAAGACGGCGACGGCTGGCTGATGAGCGCACGGAATTTCTGCATGGTCTCTTGGACCAGCCGCTCGTTATCGGCCCTATTTCCGGGCATCCGCCGGATATACTCCCCTGCGACCGCTTTACGGTTAAGGGTAATCTTAAATATGCGCATGATCCCCTGCTCGACATCAACCAAATCAGTGCTGCCTTTTCCGCTATTGAGAGCACCCAGCTCCCGGTTGAGCTGCATGAAATTCTCGATTTCGCTTTCCTTGAGGACAACGCCCCGGGACCGGAATTCCTCCGCATACCTCCCAAGGTCATTCTTGGAAAGCTTTGTCGTATCAGCTCCTTGGACCACTTCATCCACATGCTTGTTGAAATCGGCAAACTTGTTGATGAGGGTGCGCACTTCATAGAACGCCGTCGCCGCTGTGCCCAGGTTAGTAACACTGGCGACATCCTTCTCGAGCCCGGTTTTCGGACGCGCCTCGATCCCCCGGCGGGCTTTCTCGAGCGCCGACCGGATAATCGTCGGCATGGATGCAATCGCATTGTCATAGTCGGTAATGATGCGGATTTGCCCCTGATTCCAATAGATGGGTGTCCGGTTTCCGGATAGGTAAAATCCCCACTGGCTGGTTTCCGGCGTTGCGTTTCCGGAATAAAGCCGAAGCGGCACAGACTGGGTTTTCTCGACCCCGCCCTCTTCATACACGACCGTTACCGTCGGATAGTATTCCGTACCGAATAATCCCAAGATTTTTTGCGTTCTCCGAAGTTGCTGCCCGTCATCCAGCGTGACGGAAATGATTTTTACGGGAGATGTCTGGGTCGTCGGCGCCACCCGCTGCGGCCTATCACCCAACCACATGATCCCGCGGATGGCGTCGTTTGCGCCGAAGATAATAGCGTTCACCCACCACGGCATGATGAGTGCGGCACGGCTGACGATATAATTCTGCCGCGCGTCAACCGCACGGCCAGCCGGTATGCCGTATATGTCCGCGATTCCCTGGAGGAACGGCCGGGATGAAATCCATGTCCCCGTACGCTGATACCAATCAGGTGCAAACCGGTACAAAGCATATTGGACTGCATCGGAAATGAGCACAAACGGGACTCGTACCGGCCAGGGAATCAAGAAGTTTCCGCCGACAAATGCCAACCACCGTGTTCCATACCGGGTCCCGCCACGGATGCCATCGCTCGTCAATCCATTGAGGATATGTGTCGACCTGGTCGTTGCCAAGGGGATGATAACCGGCGCCGAACCGGGTTGTCGTGGCGCCTGCCGTATGACCGGCCGCTTCCGTCGGACAACCACCCGGTCCATATCCGGCTGCTTCAAATCAATCTCCCGGCCGTCCGCAAGGGTCACGCGCCATTCACGCGTTTCCGGTGCATCAGGGCTGAATTCATAGATGAGTTCGAGCGTTCCGGTCTGGGTCACGGTCCTGCCGCCCTGCACGAATGAGACGGTAACGGTCGCACCGTCGTCCTGGGTTGCGGTGCTGTCGATCGTTATCCGCCGGACATTCGCCGCCGTGAGGGTGATGGTTACGGCCTCCGCTAGTTTATCGATCTTACTTTGTTTGATGGTCATCTTCCTGCCATCCGGCAATACGACATACCAATCGCTGTCGGTGCGGTCGCGGGACCAGAGCCGGAGTATTCCGTCCTCGGTTTTTTGCGTACCGTCCGCTTCGGTATAGGTAATCCGCACGATGGACCCGTTCCTGTATTCCTGCCCGGTATAGATCCCTGCCGATACAAGCGTTACGGGGCCCAATCGCTGAGGCGTCGCTTGCGGTTGGACCGATTGCGTTGCATTCAGTGCTCCCGGCACTTCACCGTGGAACACGGATTCGCGGACCCACCGCAATAGCCGGAATGCGTCGTAATAGACACCGATATTCGATGGGATGGCGTACAAGACCGGCCGGGTCAGGACAAACCCGACGAATTCCCCCCATCCGCCGCCAATGGGACGCGGATTGAGGATATAGCGCGTGAAGAAATTGTCGCGGTTTCGGCTGAAATGGTCCGCCGGCTGGGCCAATACGGACTGCCACCCTTTCCCTTCAAAGAACCGGTAGGAATCATACGCGCTGGTCCAGGTAGTCCAGCCGCCAAGCGTCAGAATGCCGGGAACGATCCTCGAAATGAAATACCGTCCGGGATTCGTATTCGGGCTGGCATTGAGCCAAGCGCCATAATTGATGGTCCGGCCGTTAAGCCACCGGAAAAACGGGCTCGTTATGCCGTCGAACTGTACCGAGGCATCCGTATCCCACATCTGCCGGGGGTCCGGATCAACCGTCGGATACTGGGGCGCCTGCTCCATCGGCCGTCCGTTGGCAAGAGACAACGCACCGCGTACCGGCCAACTGATCGCTCTCCCTGCCCACCGGACCGTTCGGAAGACATCGCGGATAAGGAGATATTGTCCGAGAATCGGAATGCTTCTGCTGGTTACATATAGGAACGGTGCCTGGATAATCTGCCTCGGATGCCACGGCCGCTGGCCGATACCGAAAAACGGCGTCGCGTTCCAAATGCCTTCGATGAATCCGTTCTGTGCACGGTTAGTTATGTTTATGCGTGTCTGTGCGGGCAATGCAAAGTAGAAATCATGGTATCCGACATACAAATTGAGTCCGGGTACTACCGCGATGACAAGTCGCGAAACGAGGTACGGGACCAGCCTTCCCAAACGCTCTTGGAACGTCAGGCCGTTTGTCAGAATATTCGTGTCATAGATGACCCTCCGCAAGCCGCTCGCCGGGATACCCGCATCCTGCGGAACCGGCTGTGCGATGACCGGTGGGGGCAACGGCTCAGGATGAATAATGGAGCTTGCTATGTATCGAACCGGTGCCGCCAACAACCGCAGGAGATCATACCCAAGTTGTACGGCGCCGAATGGCCAGGCGGGCGTAAACAGCGGCGCAATCCGGAGTGTTCCCCAGGTAAAGAGTTGCCCCCACCGTTCGTTTGCGGAAAGGTTCCGATCGAATATAGCAAGCGGATTCGGGTTTACTATCCAGTGGCTTAACGTCGGCCATGCGGCACGGAAGCCCCTGGCTTGTGGTTGCCGCTGGGGCGCTTGTGCCGCTTGCCCTGCCCGGATTCTTGCGGCAACCCGTTCATCCCTCCGAATCTCGTTCCATACGGAAGCCATGATAGGATTAACCGTCTGCCGGAGTCCGTTGGTATAAGCATCCCGCGTAATGCCAAGCGGCGTTGCGAGGGAATCAAATACCGCTTGGGCCTGGGAATAAGCTTCTGTAACCGCTACATCGGCATGCGCAGCTTTGTAATAGGATTCCTCATTGACGATGGTCGGATCGGACGCGATCCGGTCGGTAAACGCAAGGACGGCAAGTTCATATTCCGCAATCCGGGCAACCGCAGGATTCGACGGATCGACCGTCTGACCTAACGCGCGGCTTAAACGGACGGCGACGTCCTGCTGGAAAAGCGTCGTCGCCTGATCAAACAGCACGGGGGCCGTTTGCGCATTCGTCCGAAGCTGATCATACACACGGTACGCTTCTATGTAGTTGCCGTTAGCAAGCGCCTGCCGGAAATCGTCAAGTGTCGCCGTTTGTCCCGTGCCCTGGGCGGTCGTAGACTCGGGATGCGTAAACGCAAATACCGCCCGCACGGAAGGATCCGTAACAATCCCAAAAACCGCAGCTGCCGTAAACTGTTCAGCCCGCTGTTGAGCTGCCAAAAACACCTGGATACGTCGGATCGCAACACCCCGGAGGCCGGTCGCGTCATCGGCGATGAACGGCCGGTCATTCACTTCCTCCACAAATGCCGTAAAGGTAGTGCCCTGCGGTTCATCCGTGATGGCGCTTGAAGTAAATCCCGATTCGTAATCAAGGATTGCCGTCACCATTTCGTGATCAGGAGCGACCTGCACCCCTAACGCACTACTCAATCTTCGTGCGATATCCGCGCGGAGCGCTGTCGTTAGTTTGTCGACATTCTCCGTCTGCTGCCCCTGGGCTGCAGAACGAAGTGCATTATAGGCACGCGCATACTCTCCGTTTGATAACCCGGCAAGCACCGCATCAACGCCCTCAAGTGCCACGGGCTGTTGTTGCGGTTGCTGCGGCCTTGTAAACCGGTCGCGCCAACGGTCTAAAAACGCACCCCACCGTGTGGCATTGGCAAACGACGCGGGCAATCTGAACACGCCTTGCAGGAACGGAATGACCGCCTGGAGCGCACTGGCAAGACGGCCGGGCTTTTCTTTGTTCACGAGTTTAGCAATTTCCTTTTTCTGGTACGAAACCGCAGGCTTTACGACTGCTTCCGTGAGTTTATTCACGAATGCCGTCTGGATATCATCCGTTTGTGCTCTGGCGGCGGCGACTAAGAGCTGTTTTGTCGCTTCCCTCCCCTGGCCGCTCGGCTGCGTATTCTCGTCAATGACCCGGACAACACCGCCATCGGAAAGCGTTATCGTTTGATTGACGTTGGCGTTCTGGACGATGCCCAAGTTGGTGAATGCCTTGCTTGTCGCGGCATCCGTTATATGCGAAGCCTGGCTCGAAAGAAGCCGTCCTATCGCGCCCTGAAGTGCTACTTGCTGCGGACGCGTTTCCCGCTCGATGATCGTTGACGGGTCGCCTTCAAGGGAACGGCTGTTAAGATCCAAAACCACTTCGGCAACCCGCTCCTGATAGGTAGCATATGCGGCACGCGCGGCGGCATACTCGGGCGTTTCCGAGATTTCCTCTGCCGGAATCCCGAACTCCTCCGAAAGAAGCGCGTTAAACGATTGGGTCGTTTGGGAGGCAAGGGCTTCATCGATCTCACCAACCGTGACTTCTCCCGAAAGTTCGGCAAGTGCTTTCTCCTGTTGTGCTAATTCCGTACTCAATCGTTCCTGTTCGGCAAAGTCTACTGCCGTTTTATTCGCATCCGTCACGATCGTTCCGGCATCGAATTTCGGAAGAGTAATGGCTGCAGCTTCCGGTACGTCGATGACGACTTGGACATTCTGGGGCACCTGATCAAGAGGCACCGGAACGTTATCCGTTACCGTAAGCGTCTGGTCTTTGCCGTCCCCGTCTTTCCAGGTAACGGTCGTGCCGTTGGTTATTTTCACCGCGCCGCTTGCCTGTTGCGAGTTCACAACCAGCGTATCCCCCATCGATAACTGCCCGGGAGTCTGAATCGTTTGGGACAGAACCGGTATGGCAGTCATCGCCGCCCGTGTCGTCTGAACCGCGACTCCGGCTTCCCGGATTTGTCCCTCTGCTATCCTCAGACGGTATGCCTGTTCCTGGGTTATGGGGAGTCCGCCGCGGACGACCCGCATGATGTCGGGGACGGTCTTCGTCGCGTCGGTAGCGACTTGTCGGGAACGGGTAATATCCTGCGGCGTATTGGTTGCGACCAGTGCGGTTTTCACCTCGTTGATACCGCGGGTCACTTCTTTTAACACGTCTGAGGCAAACGGATCGGCCTCATTGATGACGGTGTTCTGTTCCATGAGCCGAACGACTTCCAGCATGTTCTTCCCTTGCGTGTACGGCTTCGGCGTCTGGGGTTTTAGGGCAACTTGCAACGTGTCGGCGGCATACCGCCGCACCCCTTCGGGAATAACGTCAGCAATTGCAGGCTCAGCAGACGGTGCCCTCGTGAAGGCTAACCGCTCGGGAAGCTGGGAAATGATCGAGCGTCCATTGGCCCTCGTAAGGGTATTAACAAGATCCGCAACTGCGCGGTTCCTGCCGATGCCAAGGAATCCGCCGCGGGCTAGCTTCTGGATTTCCGGTAAGTTCGCAACCTGGTCAATCGTCTCCTGCACGATTCGTGCTTGCCGTGCAATTTCCACTTCCGTCTCAATCGTTACCGCACCGATTCTGGCATTTAATCGGCGCTGCCCGTTGGAAAGCACCGACCTGGCCTGTTCCCGTGCTTGTTGCGTCGGCAGAAACGCGGACAACTCCTCGACCGCTTTGGCCATCCGCTCGTTTAGGAACTGCAAGCGTGTCGATGTCGATTGTTGCTGAATCTTCCCCCTCCCCAACCGGGTGACGGCCGTTTCGAATTCCGACATGGGAACTTCCCGGTTGTTCCCGCCGATCTGGATAAATTCCGTATCCTGGGAAAAATGGGTATACGCAAGCTCTTTTCCGCCCTCGTTGCCGCGCGCGCGGATACGGGCCTGCGCCCATTCATAATCAGTCGTAAACCGGTCACCGACCGTACGCATGGATTCGTTAGCAAATGACAGCGGATCGACGCCAAGATCCGCGCCCTTCTCGTAGTAATCGACATAGAAGCTTTTTTCGATTGGGCCACCGAGTAATGCTTCCGCACGGGCAATTGATGCTAGTTGTTTCGCGTCAATGATGGTTTCCCCACGCATCGCGAGCTTGACGGCATCCAAGTCAGGCAACTGGAGCGGAGACTCTTTCATGGGCTCGCTTCTGACCGTATCGATCGGCGATTCGTAAAAGGTCCGGCCTTGTGAATCGACCACCCTGATAACACGCTCTCTCACCGTTCTGAATTGCATCTCCCCGCCGACTTCAACGGGCTCTATCCGAATGGTCGTCACTTCCAATTGGCGTGATGCCCCGTTATCCTCAATCAGCCGGACCGTTTCAATTTGATGCAGATTGTTACGATTTCGTACTAATTTCGAACTGTCCCCGTACGTCCGTAATGCGTCTCTCCGAACGTCGATATTCGTCGCTTCTTCGCCCGCGGCGTTGACGATCATGACTCCCGCCTGCCCGTCCCGCTCGGCGGTAATCCGGGTTTTGAGGTGCGTTTCCATGCTGGTCACCCCGTTCACTTCCCAGATTTTCTTCGGTGCGCCACGGGCGATGCTCCCGTCCGGCTCACGGAATAGGATGCTTTCAACCCCGTTATCCCCGACCAGTTCCGCCCGGGAAACGGCACCTCCCCACTGCCCCGCAGCGACCTCCGCGTCCAGGGACATGCCGGAAAGCCTTTTCGCATACGAGGTAAATTCAAGCATTGTGATTTGTCCGGCGTCGACCGACGTCCGCACGTCGGAAATATTTGCCTTGATATTGGGATTTTCCGTAAGGATGCCATAGAGCTCTTTGCCGACGGTGTTATAGATCATGTTCTGCATGCCGTCGGAAATCTGCTTTCCCTCGAACGTGTTCCGGTCCTTCGGAACGACGACGAAAGATTCGATTGGCCGGCCGTCGGTTGCCACGTCAAGCCGGACAACCGGCTCGTATGAATTCCCGACGACTCCTTGGAAAACGGTCCCGACTGTTTCGAAAATATCAACCTGTTCGAGCAAATCCTGCTGTACCTTAAGCATCGTTTCGTCACGGACAAGATCCGCGTCGCGTATCCCGTTGACGCGCTCCTCGAACCGGGAGAGGGCGACCTCGTTGCCTGAGGCGATTGCCCGCTCGAGTGCCTGCGGATCGGCAAACTCCCCGAGCATACGGTCGATGTTGTCCGCCGCTTCGGGATACGTTTTTTTAAGCTCCAGCAGCAGATCGCGATAGGTCCTGGTCCGGATATCCTGACGGATCGTATATTCCCCACGCGCGAGCCGGTCTATGTCGAAAATTTCCCGTAATCCCTGCGTACGCCGCGTCCGGAAGAGCTCAATTGTGTCATTGACGAACCGGGACACCGGGCCGTCCGTCACCCCGGTTCTCGTCAGCTCCCCGGTTGTCGTATCGGCCTGGTATCCCAACGCCCTTTCAAGAAGGGCCAAATCACGTTTTCCTTGCGCCGTCGTCGTATGAACGACGGTATCGCCGGACACCGAAAGGGTTAACGCAGGATTAACGAGCGCCACTTCATCGGCGACTATCTCAAATCCCTTCCCCGACTGGATATGCTCCATGAATTCGATTTGCTGTGAAGGATTTGCCGTCCCCTTCCCGTACTGTCGGATTCCTTCATAGCCGATTTTGTTGGTCGTCATGATGACGTCCGCCGCCATAAGTTCCTGGAATTCGGCGGGCGTAAGGTCGCCGACTTTTTTCGTGAGGTAAAACCGTTTGACATTCTCTCCCTTAAATACCGCATCATACTGGGCGAGTTTCTTGGTATCCGTCAGGACGTCGACCGATTCGACGATGACGATTTGTTTTCTTCCGTCGGTGTAGTGGACCCGCTCTGCTGCCATTAGGACTGAGGTGATCGTCTTGCCGCCGCCGCCTTTTACCCGTAGAAAATGGCTTTGTTCCCCGGAAACCGCACCGCGGATGGCGTTATATGCCTGATCCTGCGGAGCGTCCGGATTGAGTCCACGGTCAAAGAGTGGGAATCCCAACTCTTCCTGTACTTTGATGAGGCGTTCATTCGCCTGTTCGACGAACCGCCGTGTTGCCCGGTCCAGACCCTCGGTGGTCATCACGATTGCCTTTCCGCCGTTTCGGAGCACCACGTCGGATTCTTCGGCTTTCACCTGCTCTACATTCCCGGTCTTCACCGTTCTTGTTTTCGTTTCAACTTTCGGTAATAGTTTGCTCTGATCCTCAGCCTTCAACCGTGCCTCCGTCAGTTGATCTGCCCGGGTCGTCCCACGAAGCCCGGCAAGAAATTCGGCAGCCCGGCCACGCAACGTATTCCCTGCGGCGATGGATTGCTCAAGGACCGCAACCTGTGCGCGGACTTCCGCTTCCCTACTGGAAAGTGGAGCCAGCTGCACGCTTTCGTTGGCCATCACGGTAAAGCGCTGGGCTTCGTTGGTAATGTTGCCGTTAAGCTCCGCTGCCCTCGTGACGGATTCGTAGAGCGTCTGCTCGCGGGTGAGGATTTCCCGTGCCTTTTCGATGACTTTGGGTTCGGCACCTGTTGCGATGAGGTCGGCAAGCTGGTTACTTGCCTTGGATAATTCCGTGGCGCGGATCGTGAGCGCTTCGACGATGTGCTGCGGACTTTCCAGAAGCTCGACCCTTAACCGTATCGCATCCTGCTGATCCATGAGTTTACTAAGCTCATCGGTTGTCGTATCAAGCTTGATCGAATCCCGCTGCTGCTGCCGGGTCATCCGGCTCCTCTCGATTGCGGTGCGTGCTGCCTCAAGATCAGCGCGGGCAACTTCGTATTCAAGTGGCTTTGTGTCGACCGACCGTGCGGCCTCATTGAATCGTGAAAGCGCTGCATTAAACTCCTTTACCCGAGAAGGCTCGAATCCCAACCTGGTAGCGAGCGAATCACCTAAGCTTTCAAGAGCCGTTCGCGGAGACTTCATGAGTTCCAGCTCAAGCTGCACCTGCTGGCCGGTCAGCTCCACGACCTGACGAGCCCTGTTTGCCATTTCCGCATCGACCGTCACCTGTTTTCCGGCTACCTCAATAACCTTGCCGTAATCGACCGTCCCGTCGGGCTTAAGCATATCGCGCCACGCATCCTGGCTTTCGACATATTTCCGTTGCAGATATGTCCGCTCGTCGGCGTTGAGCGGTATGTGCTCATCGGCGGAAAACTGGGAAAGAAGCGAATTTGTCTTCACGGTCACCCGCGCGGATTCGATGCTGGCGGCAGCCAACGTCGTGAGCGCATTGTTTCGGGCGGCGACGCGGTCGGTAAACGTCACCGTATCCCCGTTTGAAAGCGTTACCCGGTTGAGATTCGTATAATCCTTCATGCCCTCTATCGCCCGGACGTCTTGTAACGCAAGCTCCTTGGCAAGATACGGATTCTCAAACTGCGAGGTGCCCTCTCTGGCTTGGTTAGCCGCTTCGTGCCCGAACGACATCCCGGCCATGGCAAGGGACGTCACACAATGATCCCAGTTGGCTTGCCCCTGGGACGCCAGCGTACAGGCGGAAACTGCCTGTGCACCGTTGACCAACTGGTCCGTGCGCATGATAGCTTTCGATGTGGTAGAAACAGGGTTTGATAGTACTTCCGTGGGTAATAAGGTCCGCGCAAGAGATAGTCCTGCCAATGATAATGTCATCAGACAGTCTCCATTCGGGCCGCCGTCAAAACACGTCTGGGCAGCCTGGGAACCGAACGCAACGGTCCCTAGTCCGTTCCGGACCCGTTCCGCGATGGGATTCGCTACCTTCGGGGCAAACGCCTGGGCAGCTGCCTGCTCGACGGCCGCAACGTTCTCAAGTGTCGCGGGAAGCGCTCCGGACCGAAGGGCAGCGGCTTGCATAACCGCTTTATCACCTGCGGGAACGAGATTTCTAATGACCGCATATTTTGAATCCGCCATTGCCTGGGATACTCCGCCCAAATTCAACCTTCCGATTTGGCCCATCCCCGCGTTCTGTGCCAGGCGGGTCGTGGAAACGAGGTTGTTAAGCCCTGACTCCGCCGCTCCGGTACTCCAAACGGAAAACGCAAGCATAGCGCCGCTGCCGATACATGCGCCGGTATCCATATTTTCGTCGAATGAACACTTATCCGCGGTATCCGCAAGTGCCGAGCCGGTCATTTGGTATCCGAACGCGGCACCCCCGATATTCATCATCGCCGGAAGCGTCATCGCGGCGGTGCCAAGCTGCGCTATTCGCAGTGGGGGTGCCGCTATTGCCAACGCCGTACCCACCACCTTTGCATCTCCCTTGATCTCCAACCGCGCATCGTTTGCCGCGTATTGAAACCAATTGATCTCCCCGTTCTCATACCGTTTCCGGTTTTCCCCCTGCTCAATGACCGACTCGAGCTTTTTCCCTTCCGTATATGCATTGAGGTCTATGAGGAATTTATCTCCATTGGACATCGAATCGTATACCTCTTTGGCGGCAACCGCGTTAAAGTCTCCGGTAATAACGTCTTCCAAGGACGATTCCCTCCCGCCGGATGCCAAAAAGCCGCGGACTGTGGGTGTTTCGAGATACGCCCGCACCTGGTCATGCAGATAATTTTCCGTAGTCTGGGTAACACCTTTCGTTTCCAATTTGTCATCCAGCGCCTGCCGGTCCTCATCGGTAAGACTGGTAAGGAACGACGTGCTAAAGGCATTGGTCAGTATTTCCGCCTGCCGGTCGGCAATACCGGATTCAATGATTTCAATGGCCTTGCTCTGCCGCTGTGAAGGTTCGGTAAGCTTTTGGAGGTCCGGATTTGCGCTTATTGTCTGATTGATAAGATCAAGCCGATTCCCCAAATTCAGCTGGCTGTCGTGCGTGATGATATTTAATTTGTCCTGTTCCGCGTTGAGCGCGTTGTTTAAGGCAACGGCGTCAACCGTCCCGTCAAGGACGCTTCTCGTCAGCCAATCAGGATTCGTCGCAAAAAATTCCTGTGCGCCGTCGATTGTGTAGACCCCCAGCTTTGCATTCTCGGTCGTGTTGAGTGCTTTGGCGTATTGATCCGCGATATATGATTTTTCCGACAGGTCAAGTGAAAAGCTGGCCCCTTGCATCGTGGGGGTTGTCGCCTGATTCTTTTTCCACTCCTCATACGCCCGCGCTTCCTCGGGATCCGTTTTGATAAGTTCCAAGCGGTCGGTGACCAAATCAGGATTGGTTCGTTCTAGGTATGATATGGTTTGACTGGCTATCTGCTGGTTCTGGAAATTCATCAGGTTCGGCGTAACGTTTTTGACGAGGCCGAGCGTGACGACGGGTGCAGCACTTTTGACGAAATCGAATCCGAGCATGACCGCCTTATTTCCGGCGTTCCATTCCTCCGTAACCTTATCGACACTCACGTCTCCGGTCATGACCCGTTCAAGGAACACCCGTTCCGAATCCGTGCCCGCCACATACTGGCTCCCCATCCCCTTGTCGAGATAGGGCTTATTTGCGTAATACTCAGTAAGATTGTGCTCGACGAATTTCTGGACATTGGCTTGGCTTGCAGTCAGCTTGTTATCCTTAAGCCAGTCGGTGTACGCCTGTGACTGACCTGCTTGTTCGTATACGGTTTTCTGCGCCAGCGGGTCGAGTTTCAGCTGCTCAACCTGGCCTTGCGCCTGGAATTTAACGTAATCGGAATTCTCGGTCCGGAACGGCGCCGCGACACTATGCCAGAAACCCTCCCATTTAGGCTGGAAGGATCTGAGCCACTCCGGCGTATCCTTGAAATACTCGTCATACACTTGCGACGGAATAACCAGGCCCTGGGCAATTTTTGCTTCGATGAGATCGGCTTTACCCTGCGCTTCGTAGATTGGTTTAAGCTGTGTCTCCCAGATATTCTGTTCGTATTCGTTATACGCATTGGTTTTCTGCTCTTCCGTCATGTTCCGGTACGTAAATCTCCCTTCGTCCGCCATTTGTTGCTCAAGCCAGGCGTCCCGTGCCGCGATATACTCGCTGCTCATCTTCGGCTCCTCAATCGTCCCGGGCAGCTGCTCCCGCGCATTATTGAGATTGGTCATCGCCTGCGTATATTGCGTTTCCAAGCCAGGCGCATTCAAATGGAAATATGCCTGGAGTTCCCGTTGGACACATGCGGTACTTTGGGCACATACCGAGTCTTTTTTCGATGGGAAAAGCTCCGCATAGACGTCTTTTTCCTGCCCGGGTTGTATTTTCTTAAGGACCGTAAGCACGTTAGTTGCGATATCGAGATTTGCCTGATTGACAAGATTCCGCGCTTCCGTTGCGCCGATATGCGCCTGAACCTGCAGATTCGCAATGATCGCCGACGGGTCAAGACCCTGGGCAAGTCCTTCCCGTAGTACTTTTGATACGGTTGTATTCTGTAAGAGTGTATCTTTGGCTAATTTGACTTCCTGGGTCGTCAGCTCCCCGCTCTTTAAGAGGCTGGTCATCTGGATCGAATACTGATTACAATCAGTCCGTTTTTCCGTTATACATTGATCAAGCTTTATGCCGATTTCCACGTATTCGTTGATCATGGAATTTGCCACGATCTGGTGGTTAATGGATGCTGTTTCGGCATCGGTCATCCCGTAGGTGACCGCAATTGAGGCTGCGGATTTCAGTACGGCGGCGCACAACGATGCGCCCCGATTCTGATCCAGACACGAAAGGTATGCTTCGTATGCTTTTTGATACTTTTCGTATCCCTCTTGTACCTTTTCCACCTGCTTTACGACATCACCCATTTTGACGGTGCTGTACCCCAAATCCGAACGGAGCTGATCCATCTGCCGCTGGATATTCGCGCACGCGGCACCCGTACAGTTATCCAGGCTCTGTTTAAGCTCGACATACTTATCAACCTTCTTATTCACGTTTTGATAGACGTATTCGAGGTCTTTTGAGGTCGGCCCGTTGGCGCTTGCCACAGGGTAATAGCGGCCGTTGGGTGCCTTATAGAACCCGGCAACTTCAACGCCATACGAGCATCCGCCTTTGCTGCAGTCGTATCCCGTTCTTCCCGCCGGCGTATTGGAATTAGGATTAAGGATCATATCCAGGGTGTATCCGCCCTGATTCGCATCACCCGGGGCCAGGGTGACGGACGGCGTTGGAGTCCTTGACGGAGTTACTGATACGCTGGGAGACGGACTCACCGAGGGGCGGATGCTGGGCACCGGCGTCGAATATACCTCCTGCGCGAACTGTCGGATCTCCCCTGTCCGTTCACGCTGTAACCGTACGACAATCAGGAACGTCGTCCCCGCTAAAAGAAGAAACAAAAAGAGGGGTGCTAGCTGGGCAAATCCTGCCTGAAACGTCCGCTTCCGGTACCACGGCACTGCCGGATAGAATTTGTCTTTCCTATACTTTTCTGTAAAGAAGTGGAACAGTGTGAGGCTCGTTTGTCTGTCTTCCCGGTGGGCAGCGTTGTTGTGAGGGTCTTTGCGCGCAATGTGATCTGATAAACTCACCTATGATCGACGAATCACCCGATGCCCCCAAACGACAAACACCAGGTGCTCTATTATTACTATGATGAGATATAGCTAATAGTGTCAATAGCCTAGATTGGTGCTTGACAATTGCCGGATTTCTTACCAAACTGGTTTTGTATGAAGAAAAAAATTGTTCGCCATAAATCACACACGCACCGTGCGGTTCGTGCCCATAAACCGAAGGAAGCATACTTCGTCGTCATCCGAAGCTGGATGCTTCTTGTTATGTTCGCGTTGATGCTCGGATTGGGAGCGGTCGTCGGTACGTATCTTAACGCCCAATCGGCAGCATCCGATCCGGCAGTTGCCGGCGTACAGGTGGAAGTGTCCGAGTAACGGGGTGGAAGGTTACAAAAAGAAGAGTCGAAAGGCTCTTTTTTTGTGGTGTTACGTTCCTGGTGGACCCGAGGGGAATTGAACCCCTTTCTCCTCCATGCCATGGAGATATACTACCGGTGTACTACGGGCCCTTCTGGGACGGAAACTATCGTTTCCTTCCCAACGATCCTTCCTAAATTGAGTCGCACGCTATTCACTCGCAAAATGCACGCGTGCGACGAATCTTACTCTGCTCTTGCAGGCGTCCTGGCTTATACGAATCGCCTACAAATCCTGTTGCTGTGGACCTGAGCGGAGTCGAACCGCTGATCTCCGCAATGCGAATGCGGCGCTCTACCAACTAAGCTACAGGCCCATGAACTCTAAAATTATACCAGTCTGGTGACTGATTTGCCACAGATACGGACACTTTTACGGCGGGCTCATTTGAGGAACGACCTCGGATTGACGGGGGTGCCATTCTTTCGTACTTCGAAATGCAAATGGGTCCCCGTGGAGCGCCCGGTCGATCCCATCTTGCCTATGACCTGCCCGCGGGACACGCTGTCCCCGACCTTCACATAAATCTCGCTCATATGGGCATACAAGGTGGACAATCCGTCGCCATTGTCGATGATCGCATGCCTGCCATAGCCGTAATTTAGGTACTGCACCGATATGACGGTCCCCTCTCCTGCGGCCGTAATGGGCGGCTGGCTCGGGTTTGCGATATCAAATGCCATATGGTACCACACCGGATTCTGGGAAATCACCCCGACCGTCGGCCACGAAAATTGTCCGCTGCCCCCGGCAGTCAGCGGTCCGGCAGCAAATTGCCTCGGTTGGATTGGAGCAGCCTCCGGCATCACGCCGTCAGGGACGATGAGCGTCTGGCCGATGCTCAGGGCAAACGTATCGAGATCAACAAAATCGTTGAATGGAAAGTTGACGATCTTTTGTGCTTCCGTTTTATATTTTTTGGCAATGGAGTATACCGTTTCCCCTTCCCGCACTTTATGCACGATTCCGGTCACTGGAGGAATTTTCACGTCCTGACCCACTTTCAAACTATCTCTTTTTAGATCATTAGCCCACTTAATGCTATCAATAGAGACGCCAAATTTCTCTGCGATTGTTGATAGAGTATCACCGCTTTGTACCTGATAAGATATGATTTGATCCCTTGGTTTCTCCGATATTTGCGTTTGTACACCGTACTCCGTAAGATCCAGGCTGGTGACGACCGCCGACGGCGGCGTAAAATCCGCAAGCGCCTGTGCATTCCCACCCGGGTACGCATTGGCCAAAATCGGTGCTGCCAGAATAGCCGTAATGACAAGGACGCTCACGGAAAAGTGTAAAAACGGCCGCTGGTACCCCCCTCGCCGTGCCATGAGGATGTCGACGAGCACATTCTTATTTGCTTCGAACCACACCCCGAATCTCCGAAGCTTTCTTGCAAGATAGTGGTACCACCCGGTACGCCAAAGGCTAATGTCATCCCGAAGTAATAGAAACCGTTTTCGCATGCAGGATGGAAGAGTACCATAAATAGTCCGGCCCGACAAATGAACACTTATCCTAAACGGGCTTTTGATCTATAACAACGGGCTAAACCCAATGTTAGGAGCCAGAATAAACGAAGCGTCATCCAAACGCGAGAAGAGGTTCAATACCACACGGAAAACAGTATCAAAAGATCACAAGCAGCAAAAGAAGATTACGCGCCGCCCTGGGAAAGACTTTCCATGAACTCCTTATTGGACTTCGTTTTGCCAAGACGGTCGATGAGCATTTGGGTCCGTTCCTCATCTGAGAGAAGGTGAAGCATGTGTCGGAGTGTCGTCACCTGTTTCATAAGTGTTTCACCCAAGAGAAGTTCATCATGCCGTGTCCCGGATTTGCCGACATCAATGGCCGGGAAAATCCGCCGTTCCTGAAGCGCCCGTGAGAGGTGCAGCTCCATATTGCCGGTCCCTTTGAATTCCTCATAAATCAAATCGTCCATTCGGGATCCGGTCTCTACGAGAGCCGTTCCGATAATCGTCAAACTCCCGCCGTCCGTAACCCGTTTGACGACCGGCTTCTCACCGCCCTCAACCGTTACTTGTTCCTCCGGGGTGACAAACGGTTCGTTGCAGCGGGCTGCCCCCAGGAACTTTTTGGCGGGATAGAGTGCCGCCGGATCGAATCCGCCGGTCAGCGTCCTTCCGCTCGGATTGACCACCAAATTATATGCCCGGGCGAGCCGTGTGATGGAATCAAGCAAAATGACCACGTCATGACCCATTTCGATCAAGCGCTTTGCGCGGTCCAACGCAACCTCGGCAACCCGCGTCTGATGCTCAGGTGATTCATCGAAATTCGATGCATACACTTCACCTTTGACATTCCGTGATATGTCAGTGACTTCCTCCGGACGTTCTCCGATAAGAACCGCCATAAGATGCACCTCCGGATAGTTTGCTGATATTCCGGAAGCCAATTCCTTGAGTATCGTCGTTTTTCCCGCCTTCGGAGGGCTCACCACCAATCCGCGCTGCCCGAATCCGATTGGCGCCAATAAGTCTATGATTCTTGTGGAAAGTGGTACTTCAGTGGTTTCCAATTTAAGCTGCTTATTTGGGTAGACGGGTACGAGATCCTCAAAACGCGGCCGTTTCTCCATCTGTTCGGCCGGAAGATCATTTACTTTTTCCACTTTCAGAAGCCCCCAGTAGCGCTCGTTGTCTTTGGGAGGCCTCGCTTGGCCCTCCACCATGTCGCCATTTCGGAGTAAAAATCGCCGAATCTGGGACTGGGAAATATAAACATCGCGTTCGGAAGGCGCATATTTAGGCCGCAAGAAGCCATGACCATCCGGCATGGTATCGAGGACGCCGCGGACCGTTTCCGTCGGGACATCGATATCCTGGGTAAATCCGTTGCTTGGTGCAGCATGCATGCCGCTTTCCCCGAAGTCGCGCCGGGGCTGTCGGTCGAATCCTTCATCCCGCCGATATCCGCCGCCGAACGATCCGCCGCCACGGTGATAATCCCGTCCGTACCGGTTATCGCCCCGGTCACCACCACGGTCATGGAATCCGCCGCGATGTCCCCGGTCGAATCTGCCTCTGCCGCGACCTCCTGCTTGTGCCGGTTGGTAATCCCTGCGGCCGCCACGATCCTGGGATCCCATAAATCCCCGTTGTTCGCCGGTAAATGCCGACGCTTGCGGTTCTTGCCTAGGAGCTGTGCTCTCCTGAGGCGCCGCTTCGTGCGTTGCCGTAGGCGCGCCGACCAGGTCTTCTATGGAAATAGACTGTGATACAGACGGAGCGTCCGTTTCAAATGAAGTATCAGCGGATTTCGCCGGCAGATCGGGCTGAACTGTCGCCTCTTCGGATTTGGGTTTCGTCGTCTTTTTGGATGCCGGTTTACGCGTCGCTTTGAAAGCCATAGAAAGGGTTACGTGTATTAGTGTTGTGAGTATGCGCTACCTCTACGCAATAGTTTTATGAAAATGGGAACAAAACACATTCAGAGGAGTTTATCTTCATCGGTAATTAAACCAAAAATACGAAGCGTTGTCAACGACCAACCTCATATACGACGGTGCTGCCGCTTCGGAACGCTTCTTCACCGACTTTCATGAACTTCTCTTCGTTCAGTTTCACAAACTTCGTTCGCTCGATTGTCCCGACGACCACATACCGCGCGCGGTATTTGGCAAGGATCGCACGGGTTTCCTCGATGTCATCCGATTCGTAGATGCGCCGCACTTCTTCCCGACGCGGCGAGACCACATCGTACGTGCCGCGCCACAACCACTCATGCACTGCCCATCCGATCACCGTCGGTGTTCCCGTAAATACGCTGATCCTATTTTCGTCCGTCGGACTGTAACTGTCACCGTCACTCTCCACAACGACGGGCTGGTCGCCCGGAGCAAGACCGGAGCGCAACCAGAAAATCGCCTGGTAGTCGTCGAAATGCTCCCGCATCATCCACGTTAACCCGTACAGACCCTCATATCGTTTCAGCTGCCCAAAATAGCTTCGTATGGAGAACATTGGATAGATGGATACCAAGAAAAGCTGCGGCAGGAGAAGAACGATGAGCGATCTTCTCAGTATGGTACGCCAAAAGCTACTGTTGTCCCGAACAAATATAAGCTGTGTTATGGCATACCCGGAGAGGATACTCCACATAATAAACGCCTGGTATCCCAGTTTGAACATGGTGTTGCTGCGGAAGTGCTGCGGGTAGATATCCTTGAAGTAAAAAAATTCAGGGAATATGACAAGGAGTATTGAAAATACGTAAAACACGATAAGCAGCGCCTCATGTTGAGTAAATTCTAACCTCAATCTCCCCTCTCGGCTCCGTACGCGGAGCATTATAAGGATGATTCCGGCAAACCAGAAGAATCCCCACAGAAGCCACATCATCCACAGCGGCGACCGCTGGCACTTATCGACCGTCTCAAAAAGGATCGGACCTATTTTCGAGCTGGCAAAAAAGGGCAACGGGCAGTTGACGGCAAGCCCGTTTACGAATGACTTGAAGTGTAAAAGAAACGGGGCGCTAGTGACTCCGGCGATCACGAGCACGGCGGCAAGCTGGATAAGAACGGGCTTAAACGTGTTCCACTGCAACCCCTTCCGTTCACGCACTGTTGCCCATCCCCAGGCCGCGGCAAGCAAGGCAAAATAAATGGGGCCGTCAAGCGCATTGGTCATAAGAAGCACTCCTACAAGGAATCCGTAAAACGAAACGCGAAGTACGTCACGCTCTTTTCGATCTATACTCGTGATGATAAGGGCGATGGCAACCAAAACAAACGGTATGGACAGCACATGCCCGTGTACGTCCGAAACGACGAACGAATAGCTGGGAAATTCGTGGATCGTGTACGGAATAAAACGGGTCGCGTTGGCGTACCAGTAGGTGTTCATCCCCTCCGTCACTTTTCGTATAAACTCCCCGCTCCCCCACAGAAGCTCCCAGAACGGCTTGACGTTATCCCCTGTATACCCTCGCGTAAAGGCATACACCGTTTGCATGTTTCCGGAAAGCGTTACGAGAAATGCCGTGATTGCTCCGCCGGTAAGTATGACGGGCCATTTCGATTTTGCCATCGGGGACAGCAGCACAAGCTGTACGCCTATAGAAAAACTCATCGTAAGACTCCATGCAAAGATCGTCGAAAGCATCAGGTTGAAGGTATACCCCAAATCCAAATACGACAATCGGGTGATGAGTGCGGTTGCTAGGTGGCCGAAGTAATAATAGTTAATGGGGTTGGGCGGAAACCACATGTCGGCAGGAGGAAAATATTTGCTCTGCAGTATTGACTGCATGAACCCGTAATCCATGAATTTCTCGAGACCCCGGACACTCGGTTCATGCGCCTTAACCCACGCCCAAAGGAATAAGGCACCCAAAAAAAACAGCTCTTCACCGAGGATAACGAAAAACTCCCGTTTCCATCGGGACGAAGTAAAAGCCGGCTTCCGCTGCACATAGAGACCAACAGCAAATAACGCAATAACGCTTCCGATGATGGTGGGAACGGTAAACGGTGAAAGTTTGAGGATACCCAGGACATAGACAATCCAGGTGACGACGGCAAGGCCAACGGCTTTGGAAAACGCGTAGCCGCCATCATACCACCGCTCCCATGTCCCGAGAGCCTTATTTCCTTTTCTTCCTCCGGCCTCAAAGAGCCGTCTTGTCAGTGGGTACCCTGCGGCGCCGATAAGGAAAAGGCTCCCCCACCACCGCAACACGATAATAATGTCGCCTGCCGGCATATGGGAAACATTATATCGGATTTTGGTACAATCGTTCCCATGAGGATTGCAATTATTGGCGGCGGATTCACCGGGCTTACCGCCGCATATGAAGTTTCCAAAGCTGGGAACCATGTCACGGTATTTGAAAAAGAAGCGCACCTCGGCGGACTTGCCTATGGTTTCCGGTCGCCGCACTGGACGTGGCATATCGAAGCGGCCTACCACCATTTGTTTACGAATGACACGCACATACTCGGACTCATACGGGATCTTCATCTGTCGGATTCACTTATCATTAAGCGCCCGGTAACGAGTACGTTATGGAACGGCCGCATGTATCAGCTCGATTCCCCGATGCATTTATTGCTCTTCCCGGGATTGCCTGCCGTCGACAAAATCCGGACCGCCGCTACCCTAGGATTCTTCAAGTTCTGGCCGTTTTGGCGTGCATTAGAGTCGGTTACCGCTGAACAACTATTGGTTTCAATAGGAGGAAAACGGGCCTGGAAAGCAATCTGGGAACCATTGCTATATGGTAAGTTCGGTGTCCATGCTCCTCATGTTGCGGCATCCTGGTTTTGGGCGCGCATCGTAAAACGTACGCCGCGACTTTGCTACATCCGCGGCGGATTCCACACCTTGATTCTTTCCCTCCAACACGCGATCACGGCAAGCGGTGGTATCATTCACACCGGGAGTACGGTCGACTCGATTACCAGAATCGGAAAATCATTCACGGTTACCTATGGCAGGAAGTCCATCACCGTTGACCGCGTCCTTGTAACACTCCCCACACCGCTTGCGCTCAAACTCATTCCAATTCCGTCGCACTATACTAAGGATCTCCTGACGATCCCCCATCTTCATGCACAGACGCTTATCCTTGAAACGGACCGCCCGCTCCTCAAACGCGTGTACTGGCTCAATGTCACGGATAAAAAGGCGCCGTTTTTGGCGGCGGTTGCCCACACCAATTTCATGGATCCCAAGTATTATGGAGGGAAGCATCTAACGTATTTCGGCAATTATCTCCCGCCAAATCACCCCTATCTGACGATGACAAAGGAACAGCTCTTCAAGGAATTCCTGCCGTATATAAAGAAGCTTTGTCCGTCAATAATGAACGAACGGAAATCGATGCGTTCATATATGTTTGTCGGCCCATTCGCACAACCCGTCCATGAAAAACACTACTCCCGAAAGATTCCTCCCATTGGGACTCCTATCCCCGGGCTGTACATGGCAAACATGGACTATATCGTCCCGTGGGACCGCGGCACGAATTACGCCGTGGAACTGGGAAAAAGGGCAGCAAAGCTTATCCAAGCCTCTCCGTCTTTCCCGCGCACGCGGGAAACCAGAGTATAATTTGTTATGTCCTATTACGTGTACATTCTTGCCAGTAAAAGGAATGGCACGCTTTATATTGGGGTTACGAATGACCTATCCCGCAGAATCTACGAACATAAAAATGGGTTGGTTGAAGGATTCACTAATACATATGATGTTCACCATCTTGTCTATCACGAAACTTATGATGATCCCCAATCAGCAATACAGAGAGAAAAGCGATTGAAAAAATGGAACAGATTATGGAAACTCAAGCTTATCGAATCAAAGAATCCAACCTGGAAGGATTTATATGAAAGTACCATATAAACACTGGATTCCCGCGTTCGCGGGAATGACCTTAGCACTCCTCTTCTCCTTCTTCCTCATGTTCCATACGTTCTCCTACGACGGCAAGAAACAGGAAATGCGGATTGCAAGCAAGGCATGGAGCGACTTCGGTGCCCACATACCCCTCATCCGTTCTTTTTCCTACGGCCCAAACCTGGAACGGTTCATGAGCGGGATTGCCGTCGAATCACCCCTCTACCCCGGGGAGCCCATCCGCTATCATTACGGATTCTATCTTGTCGTAGGCATACTGGAACGGCTTGGGATGAGGGTCGATTGGGCGCTCAACATCCCCAGTGCGTTGGGGTTCTTTTTCCTTATCGTGGGCATATTTATCCTGGCCGCGCGTTCGTTCCGGCGAACCGATATCGCACTGTTGTCGGTCCTTTTTTTTCTGTTTAACGGGTCGCTTGCGTTTTTGCCGTTTTTGGCATCACACCCCCTCACGCCAGCAATAGTTACCGATATTTTCCTCAACTCCCGATTTGCCGCGTTCGGCCCGTGGGATGGGGGAAACATCACGGCATTCTGGAACCTTAACATCTATACCAATCAGCGGCACCTTGCGCTCTCGTATGCGTTGATTGTGGGCATCATCCTCATCCTGAACGCAAGTCGCATCCGGCGCACTCACATAATCCAACTCGTGCTCGCCTCGTCCCTCCTGCTGTTTATCAATTTTGCCGCGGCAGGCATCGCGTTCTTTTTTTGTGCGGCATATTTTATATCCGAAAAACGGACACGCATGCCGCTCATTATTGCGGCGGCATTCGTACTTCCTTCATTCTTGTATCTTTTCCGCACCGCGAATCTGGCAAGTGCCATCGCGTGGGCACCAGGGTATCTTACGAGGAGCCCCTTGACGATACTCTCTTTTCTTTCTTTTTGGTTCCAAAATATCGGACTCCATTCATTCCTTATCCCGCTTGGGATAACTCTTGCTCCACGAACGATCCGAAGACGGTTCTTGCCACCGCTTCTTGTGCTCTTTGTACTCCCCAACCTATTCCGGTTTTCCCCCGATATGATCAACAATCATAAATTCTTCAATTTCTTTCTGATCATCGGTAATATGTTTTCCGCGTTTGCGGTAACAAGAATAGTGCAACGGGCGGCGCGTGCCGGGAAACCCGCACAGACACTCATCGGACTTATGCTTATCGCAATGCTTACGCTTTCCGGCATCCTCGATTTTTTCCCCGTTATCAATGACGGGAAAGGTTCGGTTCGCGATATCGGTGCGGACGAAGCTATCCGGTTTATCGCCAGCACCACCAAACCCACTGATATCATTGCCAACTCAACCTGGTTTTATCATCCGGGAAGTTTGGCAGGGAGGGCGCTCATGTCCGGATATACCTACTTCACCTGGTCCTATGGGTACGATCAAGGCACGCGGGAGACGGCACTTCGGAGCATATACAAGGCTTCAAGCCGGAAGGAGGCATGTACACTCCTTGCGACTCATCACGTGACGCTTATCGAGCTTAATCCAAAACCGGAATCGTATTTGTCGGTAAACTGGGACCTGTGGAATTCGCTTGTTCCCGCTTACGAGAATCCTGAGACAAAGCATAGAATATACAAAGCAAGTGATATATGTCCGTAAAAAACATGACAACAGACACGACAAAACCAATCCACGTCATGCTTCTCATACTCATCTTGGCTTTGGGTGCCGTGTTTCGCTTCACTGGCCTTATGTGGGATAACGGCGCACACCTCCATCCCGACGAACGGTTTCTGACCATGGTGACCACGAATCTTGCCTGGCCGGAAGGAATCCGGCAGTATTTTGACACGTCCGCCTCCCCCATGAATCCGCACAACCGTACGTTTCCCTTTTATGTCTACGGTACGTATCCCGTGCACCTGACGAAGGCAATCGCAACCATCCTCCATAAGGACACCTATACCGAAGTCCCGATAATCGGTCGCGTTCTTTCCATTGTCACCGAACTCTTTACGATGCTTTTTGTCTTCCTCATCGCCCGGCATCTCACGCGGCAAACGACCGCCGGACTCATCGCGGCGTTTTTTTATGCCGTCTCGGTTATCCCCATACAATTATCCCATTTCTTTACCGTTGACCCATTCGTTACCTTGTTTATTACCGCATCGTTGTGGCAACTCGTGCGGCTGCGGATCGGTTTTACTCTCGGCGTTGCCATGGCACTTGCCGCAGGCGCAAAAATATCCGCTTCACTCATTCTTCCGCTTTCCGCGTTGGTCATGCTTGCCATGTGGCCGATGAAACGCGGCGCCAATGTCGGGAGAACCCGTATGGCGCATCTGACTAACTGTATCCTTACGTGCGTTGGCTTCCTCGGAACGCTCCGCCTAGTTTACCCGTACATGTTCCTGGGGTTTCTTATCAATCCTAAAGTGTTGGTAAATTGGAAGCAGCTTGCATCATTCGACGGTACGGCGACATCGTTCCCGCCGAGCCTTCAGTGGATCAATGTCCCGCCATGGCAGCATATTCCCGATCTACTCGTGTGGGGACTTGGCATTCCCGCCGGCATCATCGCGCTTGCTGCGGTCAGTTACTCGCTATTATCCGTTTGGAAATCGAAACGCATGAGCCCCATGCTCATCATTCTGGGATGGATCATACTCCTTATTGCATACCAGGCATTCCAGTTTGCCAAACCGGTACGATACCTCTGGCCGGCATATCCGGCAATCGCCATTCTCTCGGGGATATTTTTGCATGCCGCACTTCGTGCGTATAAACCGTTGAGGACGTCAGGAAAAACTGCTGCTGCGGTAACGGTCATCGCGTGCGCCCTCCTTATCTACCCGATTGCATACCTTTCCGTGTACAGCAAGGAAAATACGCGCGTAGCCGCAAGCCGCTGGATGTATGAGAATATCCCCCCGGGCAGCGTCATTGCATGGGAGCATTGGGACGATCCGCTCCCCTTCCCGATCGAAAATGTTACTCCGCAACAGGCGTTTCCCCAGATTCAGCTCACTTCCTATGATCCGGACGACAGCGCAAAGCTTGCCAAAATCAATGCAACCCTCTCCCAGGCCGACTATCTGGTTCTTTCCAGCAATCGAACGTATGGCGGATTATACCGGGCAAAATCCCGATACCCGATCATGAACGATTTCTACCGCCAGCTTTTTTCGGGGAAGCTTGGATTCACCCTCGTTGCCCAATTTACTTCCCGACCTCGTCTTCCCGTACCGTTTATTTCCACCTGTGTTTCCATACCGGGGTATACCTACGGAATACTTTCAAAACCGCTTGAAACGTGTGACGAGCCGGGTATTACGCTCATTGATGACTATGCCGATGAGACCTTTACCGTCTATGACCACGCGAAAGTACTGATCTTCAAAAAGAATACGAACCAATGAACGCGCTTACCCTATTCATCGTGCTGCAGATGGGCATACTGGCAGTACTCGACGTCTTAGTGCCGAACATCCCGTCGTTGGGCGCCGTAGGACTCACGTACTGGTCATTGTTATGGATTACCCTTGCGGGATTCTCGCTCCTATGTCTCTTTCGGACAACACAATTACTGATTGCGGGTCGGTTTATCCTTACGGCATTCGTCACCGTCATCTTCCTGGGGCTTGTGTTGGTCGCGGCGACGGATACCCGGAACCTTTCCGGGGAAACGACCAGGGAAATCGGGTGCGTCCTTACGCACCTTACTGCCGCCCGGGACAAGGGTTTTTCCCAAACCTGTCATTTGGGCTATCCCGCCCGGCAATTCCTGCTTCCGGCCGCTCCGACTCTTGTATTCGGCAGGACCTATGAAGCACTCCAGTTCGGAAACATCGCGTATTTTGTCCTGGGATTTATCGTGTTTCTCCGCGGCATGATCGGCTTCCTTATGCATACAAAGGACGCGGACATGAAGCTTGCAACGGTGCTTTCGTTTCTTTTGCATTTCTACCTCATGCTCTATATCGTGCTGACATTCGAGCAGGCCGTATACCCTATAAGCCTGGCTTTCTATTCCGTGGGGCTATGGCTGATTTGGTACCGGAAAAAAACTTCGGCGTTACTGCTGATGTTGGGGCTTATCCAGCTTGCGCTTATCCACTTGTATACGCCGGCGCTTGCCGTCGTATTCCTTAATATGGCGCTTTTTTCGTACTTTGCGTATGAGGCGTTTAAAAAACGCCCCCGCAGTACCCTACTCCTGGTATCCGTATTACTCGTCACAAGCATCAGCCTCGTGATATCAATCCGCACGCGGACTGATATCCGGATAACGACAAACGCCTCATCCCCGGCAACGATACAGTCAGTCGGAGCGGTATTTACGGATATGTGGAGGCATATCGTCTACCGGACCGGCTCCATTCCATGGATATCCGCCGTATTTTCCCTGCCATTTTTAATGATCTTTGTGTTGTCGCTCATAGGCGCCCTCGGTACTGTAGCAAGCATCCTTGCCACATGGATGCTTTCCGTGATGTTTATTGCCGTATTTGCCCATGGATATGCGAGCGGGTCGGTCGATTACAAACTCCAACGCGCCATCGTCATCATTCCGTACTTCCTCCTCATTGCCGCGGAGGGAGCCAAGCGCATACATGTATCAAAGTCAGTGCTTACGAGCATCGTCATCCTCCTTCTCGTCTCGGGCGTTGGTACATTCCGCGAAGTGCAGCTTCGGAAAACGGATGTGCACCAAGTGCAGCTTTCGGCATACTTACAGCCCCGAATCCAACCGCAGGGCACGTCGGATAAACTCGGCACCATATACCTTTCGTCGGATATTCTTCCATTTGTAAAAGCGGATAATTTCGGCGATATCACACCGTATTTTCTTCCGTCGTGGCATGCACAAATGGTAGGCACCATGGATGAATCGTGCCGGTTAACGGAAGGCGTATGGGTGTTTCTTGCGACGGATGAGTGTGCAAAACGCGTGGTTGCCGCGCCAACGAAACTTACCGTCACGCATCTTGGGATTCTTCCGCTGTCTAACATTACGCAACCCCTCAATCATTCGGCGCTTGTCATATACCGCGTCGAACGATAATGTCATATGAACGGCCAGCAGATATACTTTGATACCAAAGACCACCGATACCCGCATGCTTTCAACCCGGCGTATTCCCAAAGGCTCGAACTTGAACATCTGGAACGAGCACTTGGGCAAACTCCAAAAACAATCCTCGACTTTGGCGCCGGCAGCGGCAGGGTGTCAATCTGGTTTCTAAAAAAAGGCTGTGACGTTACCGCCGTGGACGTTTCCAAGCGGTCGCTTCTTGATCTTCGGGATGCATACCTGCGCCAAAAATCGGCATCATGGGGAAAACTCCGCATTGCAACCCGCCTCCCCGAGGCAAAGTTCGACGCGGTAGTCGGCGCGGACGTCCTGCATCATGTGGATATCAGGGAATACCTCCCCAAACTCACGGCCCTGCTTGTGCCGGGCGGCAGAATCGCATTTTCCGAACCGAATGCATGGCATATCCCGTGGTATCTTCATTGGATGAAAGAAGGTATTCCGTGGAACATCGAAAAGGGAGTACTGCAGTGCACGATGGGCAATCTTATGAAGATCGTTGATCTATCCGGGCTTCGCAATGTTCGCGTCGTTGGTCACGGGCTTATCCCCACCCGGTTATTTGAGGTGTTTCCGCCTCTTTGCGCCGTTAATGCGCGAACCCTGGGAAACATTCCCTTCCTCCGTTACTTCGCGTTCCGGTTTATCCTGACGGCCCAAAAGTAACGCTTCAAGAGCTCGAACCGACTGCTCCGGCGAGAACTGTGATACTTTACTGTGTCGGTATTGGGCGTAATTTTTTCGTATCGTTGTCAACGCTTCTGCAATTTTATCGGAATCCCGGGGAGGAACAATTATCCCCATCCCGGTCTTTTGAACCGGTATTCTGACACCAGGCAAGTCACTGGCAACCACGGGTATCCCCCAACGCATTGCCTCCACCTGCACCATCCCGAATGCCTCCGTACGGTTTACGGAAGGTAATGCAAGTACGTTAAGGAGCGTATAAAACGATCCCATCTCGTTAGGTTGAATATCTCCCAAAAATACAACGCGCTTGCCATACTTCGAAAGGAACCGCATGATTTTCTTCTTATATGCTTCCTCACCGACTGGTGCCATTGGTCCCGCAACAACGAGCGTCCCGGGAGTGTGTTCGAGAGCCCGGAAGAGGTATTCAATCCCCTTTTCTGAAGCAAGCCGGGCGGCAACTCCGATAACAAAATCTGATTCACCGATACGTGTACGTAATTTTTTCGTGAGTACTGAGTGTTCCGGCGGCTTCGGGATCGGCGGCACGATATATGCGATGGTGATATTCCTCCGAAGCGACCTGAGTACTGTAATGAGTGCGCTATGGTCCGCGTAGTCTTTCGTATATGTCACTACTGCATGGGACAAAAGCATCGCAAGCAAATTCGAAATCCCCAGGATTCGCTCGATAATGCCATTGGGGAATCCCTTCGGCAGCACGACTTCGCAGTGGTAGATGGCAATGACGCGTTTTCCAAACAGCCTCCCAAAAAACGCCGGGATTACTCCTTCAAACTGAGGAAGATTAATAACCACGGCATCATGGACGCGCGTCTCCTGCCATGACTTTACGACAAAGTCCCACGACAGAAAGCCCTTGCTGATCCGGATATTCGGCCCAGCCTCAACAACCCCGTTACCCTTACCCGAAAGACATAAGACACGTACCCGGTGCCCCTTGTTCCGAAGCCCGTCCACCCATCGCGATGCCGCAATCGTAAGACCCGAGATGTACGGATGGTAATATGTGATGGAAAATAAGACCCTCATGGCAGGACAATCGTTTCCAATGCCTTTTTCAAATACGGGTGTTTGTGGCTGTATGTACGGCCCCGGTCAAACAGGTTATAGATCCAATGGATCTCCGTCCGGGTTGTTCCGTGGCTTAGGTGACTTACGATATCCCAGTTATCCTCAATGTAATACGCGAAGCGTTTTGCCCGGATAATCCGCTCTTTGAAAAGGTGCGGCTGTTCTTCACCGGTGTTAAGGGTGATGGTCGTAAACACGTCCGTAAGGTTCCACCGCGAGAGAAAACGCAGGAGATTGCGCTCCAAAAAACCGAACCGGGCCGTCACCAGATGTGCTTCGATTCGTCCCGTTCGGACAAGGTCCCGAAGGTGCCCGGTCCCGAGAGCAGGAAACATGCTGGTTTCATGCGCGAGCGCCCACAACGTGCGTTGCCAATCCGTCTTCGGCACGAAAAAACTCGTCCCCGTGACACCGAGTACATGGGTTTTGACGAACGATACGGGGAGACGCATGAGCCTCGCCGGATTGTAAGCAACGACGCCGTCGAAATCCAGTCCGACGACTATCTTCTTCATGGGAGGATCATAGCACAAAAAAAGGACACGAAGAATTCTCAATGGGAAGTTGACAGCCTGCCCAACTATCAACCCCCCATTCAAAACTCTCGTGTCCTGATACCTATCCTACCCTACTGAATACTTTTGTGTCGACACCGATTTATTTCAGAATACTTCTCGTACTCGAAACAATTCATAAAGACCGAAGCCGCGGTGATTGTAACCCGTATATTTTTTCTTGTCAATAACGGATGGACTGTTCTAATGGGACGGAAAAATTGCCTATTTTCGGAGCGATGAAACAATCTAGATGTGAAAAATTAGCTTCAAAAAAATATTTGACAACCATTTCACGTTCTTGGTATTTTCACTGTTGGTATCATTCACGATTGCCCATTGCGAATGGTGCCATATATAAAAGGCATTACTATTCGTAGCTAGAATCCCAAACCCAATGCTAGCGGTAGTGATGCTTTTTTATTGCACAAAAAATCCGCCTCTTCGGCGGCTTTGATGCTCTCCCTAGTACTGATGCGTATGGCATCCCTAATCACGGGACAGCCGGATCGAATCACGCAGAACCCTTCGTACCCTCTTCCTGTCACGGCCGGAACCCGTAGACACTTCCAACCTTCCGCCGCGTAAACTCGACCCTCCAATGAAAAATGGCCTCACTTCCACGCCATGCACCTGCATGTCGCCCCCCATTGAACGGACATCCACATCACCTTTGACAGACTCTCGTACAAGGACGACTCCATGACCGGAAGTTATCGTTATTTTGCTCATGGCCGAATGAGGCGATAACCTATTTGTCTGTTCTTACAAGGTGAACACCGGGATGCTTAATCCCTTTTCCTTGAGCTTGAGAAGCTCGCGGCGCACCTCTTCGCTGTAGGAACGCCGCTCCCTCTCAAATGGGCTCATACGGGTCCTTTTTTGCCATCCTAGGGCCCTGAGGATGTATCCCAAACCCTGCGCTAGCAGTTGCATATACAAAGTTAATCACCACAACATCCTATTGTCAAGTCCCATAATATTATTGATACATATTATGGGTTGTACCTATAGTATATATACTCTGTTCGTCACGTCCTACCGGCATTTTTTATGTCTAGAATTCTTTGTGGATAACTTTTGGAAAACTCCATGAAGATCAAAACCGCTTAGACGGAAAAAACGTTACTAGCACGGGTGACGCGGAAAGAGGGCTCCCGCCGGAACGGACTCCGAACAATGCCACCATGACACACACAAACAACAAGCGGTATGAATGTGGTCAGAAGATAAGAACTAACTAAACCAGGGTCGTGAGGAGGAGCACAGGCGGGATAACTTTCCGCGACAGGACCCGCGAATTATTTCATCCGTCCGAAGAAGAGTTGTCCTGCCGGCGTTTGATGGATTTTCGTGACAAGGACATGGACTTCCTGTCCCACCCTGTCTTTCGCATTCTCCACAACCACCATGGTTCCGTCAGGCAGATACCCTACCCCCTGCTCCCGTTCGCGGCCTTCGTGGGTAATTTTGAGCGAGAACTCCTCGCCGGCAACCAGTGCCACCTTCATGGCCTGCGCAAGATCATTGACGTTCATGACTCTCACCCCCTGGGCGCGCGCCACATGTGCGAGATTGAAGTCTACAGTCAGGAGCGCGGCGTCAAAACGCTTAGCTAGCGCCACGAGCTTACTGTCAACCTCCCGGATTTCAGTGGGGTCTTCGTTGACAATTTTCATTTTGAGCCACGGGTTCACCTTCTGCCCCTTGAGTTTACCGATGACATCCAGTGCCCGTCTCCCCTTGGCACGCCTGAGCGGATCGCTGTCATCGGCAATATGCTGCACCTCGGTCAACACAACCTGCGGAATAATCAACGTGCCAGTGAGAAACCCGCTGTTTACGATCGGAAAGATCCGTCCGTCGATAAGCACGCTAGTATCGACAAACGTCGGGTGGTCACCGATCGATTCCTTCGTCTCGGGTGCTACTGGCCGGTGAAACGGCCGGGATGTCATTTCACCCAACGCGGTAAGGTTTTTGACTATCTCCCGGGCCAATGCCTGGGTAAATGCGGCGGTCGGCTTCGTCACCGACGCAATCGTCGGCACCTTGGAAACCCCACCCGCCTTCTCATCGGACTTTTTGCCTTTCATCTGTTTTTTTGCTGATAAGGGCTTTATGGCCATATGAATCACTTCATTATAGTATACCGCAGATTACCATCCTCGCTTCTTAATCTGAAAATTTCCTGAAGCCGGATCTTGGATTACCCCAGCATCTTGGATGCTTTCGACACGGATGGAGCTGTTGCCGGACTGACGATCGTCGTAAATCCCAATCGCTTTGCTTCCTTAACACGACGCTCCTCGCTTCCCACTCTGCGCACTTCACCCAATAGGCCAACCTCCCCGAACGCGGCTGCCGCTTGTGGGAGTGGCATATTCTTAAACGATGAAAGGATCGCAAGCGTAACGGCAAGATCACAAGCCGGCTCCACCACTTTGAGACCTCCGCTGACGTTCACGAAAATATCGAATCCGGCAAGCGGAAGATTCAGCCGCTTCATGAGGACAGCGACTAACAACTGCAACCGGTTGTAATCGATCCCGCTGCCAACTCTTCTCGGGACGGCAAGCTGAGTCGGAACGACGAGCGCTTGGATTTCTGCCAAAATAGGCCGTGTTCCCTCCATTATGACCGTGACGACAGACCCGGGAACATTTTTTACCCGATCTTCAAGAAATAGCGCAGAAGGATTTGATACTTCCTTTAGTCCTTCCTCTCCCATTTCAAAGATTCCCACCTCTTCGACAGCTCCGAACCGGTTTTTGAGTGTTCGAAGGATTCGGGCATCGGCAAACCGTTCCCCCTCAAGATACAACACCGTATCAACCATATGTTCCAATACCTTGGGACCGGCGATTGCCCCCTCTTTCGTGACGTGTCCGATGATCATGACGGGAATGCCCTCCCGCTTTGCCGCAGCCACCAATACCTCCGCACTGTGGCGGATTTGTCCGACCGACCCGGCCATTCCTTCCAAATCGGAACTCGTCAGTGTCTGGATGGAATCGACAATGACAAATTTCGGCTTGGACATAACAAGAGATGCTGCAATACTCTCCGCATTCGTCTCCGCCAGAATATCAATATTGGCGCCCCCGATACCCAGTCTTTTTGCACGAAGCTTCACCTGCTCCGGAGATTCCTCACCGGATACGTAAAGACCGCCGGTTGATCCTAATACATGAAGGAGCAGGGTCGACTTCCCTATTCCGGGATCACCGGCAAGAAGCGTGACACTCCCGGGAACAATGCCGCCACCCATAACGCGGTCAAACTCAGAAAATCCGCTTTTGAGCCGGGACTTTTCAATGTGTTTGACCTCTGAAAGCTTTTGCGGGGCTGCGGCTACACCGGACAACCGCGTTGTGGTTTTTGCGGTACGACCGGCAACCTCTTTTACGGTCTCAACGAGAGTGTTCCACTCATTACAGTTTGGACACTTCCCATACCACTGCGGCGATTCGTACCCGCACTGCTGACAGACATAAGAGGCCCGGAGTTTCATAAGCGTATTCTACACCAGAAGGGAAACGGGATGCGCATTATCCCCGTTTCTTACCGACGAGGGCGTTGAGGAATCCGTTCTTGGTAATGAGGAAGCAGGTGCTATCAACCGATTCGCCCGGATTATACCGGCTGGAACCTAAAGCAAAACCGCCAAGCTTTTCCATAAATGCCGTGACATCTGGTTTCATGGTATTGTCCGCTTCATGCGTTTCCCAAATGGTGATTGCCTGGGTTGTTGGAAACTCCTGGTCCATGAACGCCTTCCCGATTGCCTTTTTGTATGCGGCAAGTTCCGCGTCAGGACCTGCTTCCGGCTTAACGAATGCGTATGCTTCCCGGATCGTGCCGGGTTCGAAATGGAGTTTCGGATGCTTGGTAAGCCATTCTGAAATGTCGGACATCCGCTCCGGCGCATAGATGTTTGCAAATCCAATTGCGTCACCCGGCTCCATGCGGCGATCCAGCTTCGGACCTACCAGCCACAATGCGGTGACCCCCTTCACCCACTCCTCCGGCGTTTCCTGCGGGTTTCCGGTCACGGGTAATGCGCCGTCTTTCGTCGAAAGGTCACCCAGTGTAGCGAGCGTCTCTTTAAAAACGGGGAAATTCCGTTCCGTGATAGGCATGAGGTCTACGGGTTCGTTACGAAGCACTTCCCGTGCCCGTGCATAAAATCCCGTTGATTCCGCCCGTGCTTCACCAGTCATATTCCTATAGTACGCTCTATACTATTTTTCTGCAAGATCATCGCGGCGTTTTCGGCGGAGTAACTCCGCCTGCCGCGACACCTCTCAAGGGAAAATCGTCGGGAAAAAACCGCAGGTTTTGTCCCGCATCCCTTATCGATATCCGATAGGCTTCTCAGTAAGCGCCATGGACAAGGAAATCTTCCGTTGGTCGGGTTTTACGTCCTCCACAAGACAGGTGATTTCCTCCCCTACTTTAGGCTCAGTGCCCGGAATCACTTTGGAAATATGGATAAGCCCCTCGACTCCCGGCGTAAGTTCGACGAAAATCCCGTACGGGCTCGTTCTGGTGACCTTGCCCTTCACCTGACTATCCTTCTCGAACATATCCAGGACATGCTCCCATGGATCCGGAAGAAGCTGTTTTACCGACAGCGTTACCTTCCCGGTCTTTTCATCCACCCCGATGACTTTCACCTTGATCTTATCCCCGCTTTTGAGGTACTGGTTGGGATCATCGACTTTCTCCCAGGCGATTTCGGAGATATGAATAAGGCCCTCAACCTCGTGCTTAGTGCCAGCCTTCTCCACTTCGAACTTCGCAAATGCGCCGAACGGAGCAACTCCCGTAATGCTCGCTTCAACCGTCTTTTCGACGGGGATGACGTCAAGAAGCTCCTTCTGTCTTGCGAGCGTCACCTCTTCGGCTATCGCGCGCTGTGAGAAGACGAGCCTGTTGGTGGCTGCATCCACCTCGATAACTTTCACTTTGATTCGTCTTCCTGATGCTTTATCTAGCTGCTTTGAAACCGCAGTATCGAGCTGGCTCATCGGAATGTATCCTCTAATACCACCGTAATCGACGAGCACCCCGCCACGGACGGGATCCCGAAGGACGACGTCAATAGCCTCCCCATTCTTCTGTACGTCAGAAAGTGTTGCCCATCGCTTTTCAAGCAATGATTTCCGGATGGAAAGAACGCTTTGTCCCCGGTCATTTTCCGCGACAACGACCTGTGCCGTTACCGTATCCCCCACCTTGAGCTTTGCGAGCATGTCGCGGTAGTTCTCGATTTCCTTATCCATGACAACACCCTCGGTTTTCGAACCGGTATCAAGCGCGATTTCGCGCGCAGATATACGGGTGATGACCGCGGTTACCGCGTCGCCTTTCTTGAGACCCTTGAGGGTATACCCGGTTTTTGCGAGGAGTTCCTCCATGCTGGAGGCACCGGTTGATTTTGTTTTCGGAGCTTTATTCTCCTCCGATTGAGATTTACTGTCTGATTTTTTTGTAGCCATTCATTAATTCCGCCTTTCTTTTGGGATACTGGGGATTATACAGGATTCCGAAGCTGAGCTCAAGCGAGGCTTCAACCAAAGACCGCCTGGAACGCGCCGACGGCGATGTCCTTAAGGGCACTTGTCGAAACGGGATTTAAGAGTTCTTTATAGACAAACGCCTCCCGGGACGTCGTAAATTCATAGGGCCGGTCGTTGCCCTCAATACGCATACGGTTATATGCAGCTATACCCCAGTCATACCATTTCACCGGCAGCGCACCGTCTTTGGCCGCGTCACGGTTAAACTCCAAGGGCGTTGTGTGCCATTTCCACCACTCACCAATGGCCGCTCCTGTCTTGAATCCGTCTTTGATCCCTTTCCAGGTATCTCCGCCGATAAGCCCAAGTCCCCCGCCGATGACCGCTCCCACAGCACCAACCTTCACAACCCCCTCAATCTGATTGGCACCGGTAAGAAGGACGCCGTAAACGAATTTTTCCGCTCCCTGGCGCATGCGGGCTGTTCCTCGGGGTTCTGGAGTGAATCGTGGCCGTTCAACCATATTAGCGCGTATTATACACCCAAATTGCAACATTTTCCAAATCTATAGGCTATCTGCCCACCGACGCCCAGAATGACTCGGCGATCCTTCGCATTCCCCGCGTGGTGATGGGGTTAAAGAATTGGGTCGCCAGGAATCGCCCCCGGTCGGTCGCGTGGTCAAATGGTGATGTCTCGTCATAGGCCCGGAATGGTTTCGGTTACCCCCACCCCGATAAGTGCGACACCTTCGGCAAACATCCCGGCAGGATCGGTCCGCGGCTTTGGCCGTTCCGTCATACAGATAGAAACGGATAGAGTGAGGTGGAGTTTCAAGCCAATATGGTTTCGTGAATGATCATCTGCGCTTCGCGCGAAACCATAATTTGCAGTAGAGCTCGCAAATAAGAACTTGCTCGCTAACTGCCATTAAAAATCCCGCCATTACTGGCGGGATAAAATCAGATTGTCTTTGAGTCCTCCGGCCTCGACGTATCTTCACAGACCCGTGAGAGTCGGCTATTGTCCGCGCTAATGTGTTTCACGTCCCTGTTCGGAATGGGAAAGGGTGGTACCACATCGCGTAAGAGACCGAAAGGCTCAAAGACAAACTGTTTTTTGGTAATTGCTACATAAGGGAGAATGCCCCACGTTTCGTGACAAATAGTCGAGAAGAACAAATTCTTTGTTCCCCGCAACATCGATCGATTAGTACGGGTAAGCTAAACACCTTGCAGTGCGTACACTCCCCGCCTATTAACGTTGTCATCTCCAACGGATCTATAACGATTCCTCATCTTGGGGTTGGCTTGGCGCTTGAGATGCTTTCAGCGCTTATCCAGACCGGATCTAGCTACCCTGCGTTGCCGTTCTAATGAATCGACAACAGGCACACCAGGGATCCGTCCCTCTAGGTCCTCTCGTACTGTAGAGAGCCCCCCTCAAGAATCTAACGCACACACAGGATAGAGACCGAACTGTCTTACGACGTTCTGAACCCAGCTCGCGTACCCTTTTAACCGGCGAACAGCCGGACCCTTGGGAGCTTCTCCACCCCCAGGATAGGATGAGCCGACATCGAGGTGCCAAACCGCCTCGT
>Ga0172374_1000016_pt1 | contig 145998 bp, 135 predicted proteins | sample LakKiv3m_FD_114536 | JGI IMG/M metagenome (GOLD analysis project Ga0172374, IMG submission 114536) | Freshwater microbial communities from Kabuno Bay, South-Kivu, Congo - kab_092012_10.3m | ecosystem: Environmental > Aquatic > Freshwater > Lake | place: Democratic Republic of the Congo... | reverse complement strand
GCCATGGCAATGAACCTCAAGAAGCTGGCGGCGACCATGCTTCTGATCTGTCTGATCGTCCAAAATCACCCCGCCAGACCAACCCCGGCACAGGTCTGAAACGACTTCTTCAACAGCCCCCACTGGACGGTTTTCCAGGCGCGTGCCACCCCGGGATATTTTGGCAAAGGTGAAGGGGCGGGGCGGCACCGGGGCGCGGTCAGTTGAGATCCTTGAGCAGGCGGCCGTGGCGGCGAGACTCGCGCAGCACCGCGCCAAAGGTGGCCAGGCCGCGCCCTTGCAGCATCGGCAGCAGTTTGAGGAAGGCGTCGGCGGTGGCAATGGTGTCGCCAAGCGCGGTGTGGCGCGCCTCTTCCGGGATGGTGATGCCGAGGCGGCGGGTCAGGGCGTCTAGACTGTGAGGCTCGTGCTGGCCGAACACCACCGCCGATAGCAGCACGGTATCAAGGATCGGCATGTCGAAGGCGAACCCGAGGGTCGGTTCGATGCGGCGCAGGAAGGCCATGTCGAACGGCGCGTTATGGGCGATCAGAACCGCGCCTTCGGCAAACTTGTGGAAGGCGCGGCCGACCTCGAGGATCCCCGGCGCGTCGGCCACCATCGCTTCGGTGATGCCGTGGACCTCGGTCGAGGCGGCCGGAATCGGACGCTGCGGGTTGACCAAGGTCTCGAATACCTCGCCCGCGACGCGGCGGCCGTTGACGATGCGCACCGCCGCGATCTGCACGATCTCGTCACCCGCGTCGGGCAGCAGGCCGGTAGTCTCGGTGTCGAACACCACATAGGTCAGGGCCTCGAGCCGCGCCTCGAGCGCCGTCGCGTTGCGCGCCCGCGCCAGCAGATCGAAGTCATAGACCACCGCACGCGCAATCGGCCTGGGGCGGCGGGTGGCGCGGCGAACCGCATGGATCGGCAGGCTCAGCGAAGCGCAATCGCCTGCCGCCTCGGGCCACAGATCGGTGGCGTGGGTAGCCAGAACGGTGCGCCCGGTGATGGCGGGCACCCCGGCCTCGAGCGGCTCGGCCAGCCAGCCCTCGAGCGCCGCAATGGCCAAGGGGGCTCCCTGCCAGCGCACGCGGATCATCGCCTCGGTGCCGTCCTCGACCAGCGAGAGATGAAAGCGCCGGGCGAGGCCAAGCTGGGCGATCCGGCTGGTCATGGCCGCCAGCAGCGCGATCAGCTCGAAGCCGTTGCAGCGTAGCAAGAGGTCGGCGGCCTCGACCTCGGTCGCCAGCCCCTCGGCTTCGAGCCGGGCACGCAGGCCGTCGAGCAGATCGGAGGCGCGGGTCAGCGCCAGTGGCCAGTCGTCGCTGCGGGCCGCATCATGGCGGGCGGCCAGATCGGTGACGGCGCTCGCCAGCGCCGCCACTTCCTGGCGCAGCGCCGCGTCCAGCGCCGGGGGGGCGGGAACGCCTGCCGGCATCACCCCCACCAGGGTTTGCAGGTTGGCGGCGGGGCGGCGCAGTCGGTCGAACACCTCGGCCAGCAGCGCCTCGCGCCGGGCGTGGGCTGCGAGATCGGCGGTCACGTCGCGCAGCGTCAGCACATAGCCCTGGCGGCTGCCGCCCGCCCCCACCAGAAGCCGCATCCGGGCGGCCAGCACCCGCGCTTCGCCTACCGTGGCACACAGCAGGTCTGACGCGGCGTCGGGATCGCCGACCTCGAGCAGCCGGTGGTGGGCGTGCCGGATCGGGCCCTCGCGCAGGCAGTCGAACAGCTTGCGGTCAAGCCCCGGTGCCCCCGCGCCAAGGGTGCTGGCCCCGATCAGATCAACGGCCTGACCGTTGTAGAACACCAGTTGATGGTCATCCGAGCACAGCAGCACCCCCACCGGCACATCCGACAGAAGCGCCTCGAGCCGGGTCTTTTCCGCCGACAGGCGGCTGGTCTCGCGCGCCACCGAGGCCGCCAGAGCGTTGCGGGCCTCGGACAGGCTTTGCGCAGTGGCCGAAGCCGCGGCGGGCAGATCGCCCAAGTAGCGCGCGGCGGGCACTTCCAGCCCACCGGCCACCCCACCATCAGCGTGCGCCCGCATCGCGCCCGCCAGCGCCTCGATCGGCTTGGCCACGTTGAGATCGAACAGATACCACACCCAGGCCACCAGCCCGAGGATCACGAACCCCGCGATGGTGCCGACTTGGATGAAGGCCGGCAGCATCACGCTCTGGTCAAGGCGCAGGTAACCAAGGGTCAGGCCCGCCGCCAGCGCCGCCAGCGCCCCCAGCGCCAGGGCGGCAAAGAACAGCAGCACCCGCAGCCTGAGGCCAAGGCGCGCCAGCATGATCAGGCGGCACCCGTCAGCAGGCGGCGGACCTCGTCGCGCAGCTCTTTCAGCTCGAACGGTTTGGTGATGAAACCATCGGCCCCCAGCGCCAGCCCCTTGCGCCGCTCGATCATCGAGCCGCGCGCCGTCATCATCAGGATTTTCACGTCGCGCAGGTCGGCATCCAGCCGCACCGCCTGACAGATCTCGTAGCCCGAGACCTCGGGCAGCATCACGTCGAGCAGCACCAGATCGGGGCGGGTGGCGCGGATGCGCGCCAGCGCGCCGCCGCCGGTCGCAATGCGGTCGTGGGCGTAGCCTTCGCGCGACAAGAGATAGTCGAGCGCGATGGCGATGTTGTCTTCGTCTTCGACCACCAGGATCCGGGGTTTGGCTTGCGCGTCGGCCATCTCACTCTCCCTTGCAGGCTGCCCGTTGCATCTCGTCCGATGGGTCCGCCGCTTGCCACGCGGCCCCGGCGGTCAGGGTGCCGTCGGGCGCGAGATCCGCCCCATCGACCAGATCGACCCGCAGACTCTGCTCACAATCGAAGGCCATCGGCAGGCGCAGGGTTTCGGCCCAGCGCTGCACGATCATCGCATCCATCCGCCGGATCGCCGGATTGGCGGCCGATGTCAGCATCGCGGTGCGGTCGAGGGCCACGAACCGCGACGATACCGGGAACAGGTAGGTCCAGGGCCGCCAAACCACCCGGTCTTCCGGGGCCGAGAGGATCACCACCTCATCGGGCAGGGCATCGGCCACCCGCGCCATCCATGTGTATTCGTTCCAGACCGAGAACAGCAGCATCCCCAGCCCGATCGCGGCGGGAATGGTGTATTTCGGCAGCCGCCCCCGGCTGAAGTAGCGGATCGCCATGATCACGCCGGCCAGACCGGCCCCGGCGGCAATGGTGGCGACGATATCCATCAGCATCGGGTTTCCTAACTTACGGCGCCGCGGGCGGACCCGATCGACGATTGCATGGTGCGCACCACCACAAAGGCATCGCGCAGGTGGCTGCGCTCGAAATCCGACAGATCGGCTGGGGCGAGAAAATTGTCGGGCGCGCGTCCCGAACGGATCAGCCGCGCCTGATTTTCCATTCGCAGCTCGGCGATCATGTCGTAAGCCGCGATCAGGTCGCGCGCGCCCGACAGCGAGATCACGCTCGCCGCTTCGGCCGCTTCCAGACGGGCGCGGGTATTGACCGGCGCCAACTGGCCGATCAGGGCATAGACGCGACCGAGATCGGTTACCGGCACCACGCCATTGTGCTTGAGGTCGATATGGTTGCGGTGCTCGCCCGAGCGGATGGTGGCAAAGCCGCGCAGCAGCCCCAGCGGCGGGGTGTGCTTGAGGCTGTTCTGGATCATGTGCGCGACGAAGATCGAGTTCTTCGCCGCCATCGCCAGAGTTTCGGCCTGAAGGTCACGCCACAGCGCCGCCACCCCGCCGATCGGGCGCAGATCGAACATCACGCTGGCCAGCATCTGCGCCTTGGGGTCAGGCTGATGCACCCATCTCCAGAAATAGTCGCGCCAGGTGCTGACGCGCTGGCACCACTGCGGGTTGGTCGCCATCATGTCGCCGGGGCAATAGATATAACCGCAGGCGTTCAGCCCGTCCGAGACGAACTTGGCCAATGCCTTGAAATAACCCAGGTCAGCGTCGGTGGCGGCGTCGGCGATGAACAGGCAGTTGTCCTGATCGCTGACGCCGGTCTGCTCTTGCCGCCCCTGACTGCCGCAGGCCAGCCACAGGTAAGGCACCGGCGGTGCCCCTAGCGCCGCCTCGGCCAGATGCAGCAGGCGCCGGGTGACGGTATCGGCGACATCGGTGATCAGCCGCGTCACCACCTCGTGCGCGTTGTGGCCGCCGACCAGTTGCACCAGCAGCCTGGGGATGCGCGCCGTCACCGCCGCGAGATCTTCGGGCGCATCCGCCATCGCCGCGTCGCGCACCAGCCCGGCCGAGGACACCGCCTGACGCCGGGTGAGATCGGTCTGGGTGATCATCCCCACCAGCCGCCCGTCCTCAACCACCGGCATGTGGCCAATCCGGCGTTCGAGCATCAGATGCAGAATGTCGGAGCCAAGCGCGGTTGGCGGCAGGCTGACCGGATCGGGGGTCATCACCTCGTCCACCGGGGTAGCAGGATCAAGCCCGGTCGCCAGCACCTTGTGGGTCAGATCGCGGGTGGTGACGATGCCCAGTAAGTGCCCGCCCTCGACCACGCCAAGGCTCGAGACATGGGCGTCGCGCATCCTGGCCGCCGCCTGGCGCACCGGCTCGCCGGGGGCGCAGGTGATCGGCTTGCGGGTCACCAGATCGCCCACCCGCAGAGTGGTAAGGTCGGATCCCCTTCCTTCCGAAACCCCCCTGCCGCGCTGAAAGAAGCGCTCGAACGCGGCATGGTTGGCGATAAGGCGGCGCAACTCGGCAGTCGGCAGCAGCAACAGTACCGCGTCCTGGGTCACCCGCGCCGTGGTCACGGCCAGACCGTCGCGCATCAGGCCGCGTTCGCCGAAACTGTTGCGCGGCCCCAAGAGCGAGACCAGCATGCCGCTGGCGTCGAGCACCTCGACCGCGCCGCGCTTGACGAGGTAAAGCCCCGCTAGCGGCTCGCCCGCGTGATAGATTTCCTCGCCGGTCTTGAAGACCCTGCGGCTGAAGGAAGTGGCGACCCGCGCCAACTCGTCCTGCGGCAGGCTGTCATACGGGTGCACGGTAAGCAGAAACTCGATCACCTGATCCTGGCTCTTGCTCATGCCCGCGCCCCGCTGAAAGGCGGCGCGCCCCCGGCAAGGGGACGCGCCAATCGTTCTTAGTGCGCTTGCGCCGCACCGGCCCCACGGGGGATCCGGATCGATTCGACCAGATCCTGAATGTGCTTCGGCGGCGCGGCGGTGACCGCCGACACCAGATAGGCGGCGATGAAGTTCAGCACCGCTCCGACGGTTCCGATCGACAGCGGCGAGATGCCGAAGAAGTAGTTCGCTTCGACATCCGCGTAGACTGCCGTGCCGGGAACGAAGAACCAGCCCTTGTAGAGGAAGATATAGACAGCAGTGAACACCAGACCCACCAGCATGCCGACAATCGCGCCTTCCTTGTTGATGCGGTGCGAGAAGATGCCCATCATCAGCACCGGGAAGATCGTGGCCGCCGCCAGACCGAAGGCCAGCGCCACCACCTGGGCCGCGAACCCCGGAGGGTTGAGACCCAGATAGGTTGCCACCACGATCGCGAAGCTCATCGCGATCCGCGCGGCCAGCAACTCGCCCTTTTCCGAGATGTTCGGATTGAACGAGCCCTTGATCACGTCGTGGCTGATGGCGGAAGAAATCGCCAGCAGCAGGCCCGCCGCGGTGGAAAGCGCGGCCGCCAGGGCACCGGCAGCAACCAGAGCGATGACCCAGCCTGGCAGCGCCGCGATTTCCGGGTTTGCCAGAACCATGATGTCGTTATCGACCTTGGTCACTTCGTTGCCGACCCAGCCGCGTTCCGCGACCGACTTGTCGCCGATCATCAGTGCGCCTTGGGCCTCGGCCAGCGCGGCGTTTGCCGCAACCAGCTTGGCTTGCAGATCGGCCAGCGCGGCATCCGCCGCACCGTTCAGCGCCACCGCTTCCGGGGCGGTCAGATCGGCCGCTTCGGGCAGGCCGGCCGCTGTGCGGGCATCGCTCAGCGCTTTGGCGGCTGCGGCGGCGGCCTTGGCCGGGGCCTGCAGCGCCTTGTCGTTGAAATACTGGATCTTGCCGTCGCCGTTCAGGTCTTTCATCACTAGCAGACCGGTGGTTTCCCAATTCTTGATCCAGCTCAGTTTCGGGTCGGTGTCGAAGGCTGAAAGCGCCACGGCATCACCATCGAGCGCGTTGCCCGCAACCGCCGAGGGCCACATCGTGGTGGTGAAGTTCAGCCGCGCCATGGTGCCGACGGCCGGCGCCACGGTGTAGAGCAGTGCGATGAACACCAGCGCCCAGCCGGCCGACGCGCGGGCGTCAGCCACTTTCGGCACGGTGAAGAAGCGCGCGATGACGTGCGGCAGACCGGCGGTGCCGATCATCAGCGACATCGTGAACAGCACCATGTTGAAGGCGTTGGTGGTGTGCGCGGTGTAGGCGGTGAAGCCAAGCTCAGTCAGCACCGAATCGAGCTTCGTCAGGAACGAAACACCAGCCGATGCGCCATCGGGCGCATAGGTGCCGATGATCCCCAGTTGCGGCAGGAAGCTGCCGGTCAGGTTCAGCGCGATGAAGATCGCCGGAATCGAGTAGGCCATGATCAGCACGACATATTGCGCCACCTGGGTGTAGGTGATGCCCTTCATCCCGCCCAGCACCGCATAGGCGAACACGATCACCGCCCCGATATAAAGCCCGGTGTCGGTCGAGACTTCGAGGAAGCGCGAGAAGGTGACGCCCACGCCGCGCATCTGGCCGATCACATAGGTCACCGACATGACGATCAAACAGACCACGGCCACCAGCCGCGCGGTGTTGGAATAGAAGCGCTCACCCACGAATTCCGGCACCGTGAACTTGCCGAACTTGCGCAGGTATGGCGCCAGCAGCAACGCGAGCAGCACGTAACCACCGGTCCAGCCCATGATGTAGGCCGAAGTGCCGTAGCCGCCGAAGGCGATGATCCCGGCCATCGAGATGAACGACGCCGCCGACATCCAGTCGGCGCCGGTTGCCATGCCGTTCAGCACCGGGTGAACGCCGCGGCCGGCGGCATAGAACTCCGCGGTCGTGCCCGCGCGGGCCCAGATCGCGATCCCGATGTAGAGGGCGAAAGACGCGGCCACCACCAGCAGGTTGAGGGTAAATTGGTCCATTGTCCCTGATGCTCCCTTATTCTTCCACGCCGAATTCTTTGTCGAGCCTGTTCATCCGCCACGAATAGGCGAAGATCAGGATCAAGAAGACGTAGATCGAGCCATTGAAGGCAAACCAAAAGCCGAGATCGGCTCCGCCGATGTGCAGGCCCATCAGTGCGGGCCGCAAGATGATGCCAAGCCCGAACGAGCATACGAACCAGATCACGAGGCAGATAGTGATGATCCGGACGTTCGCAGCCCAGTAGGCGTGGGACGAAGTTCTGTCCGACATGGTGCTACTCCCTGAATGTTGTCGCTTTTATCCCGCACCCCTTGCCCAAGGGATGCGGGCCGTCTCTCCAACCTGATACGCGGTTCACGATCACGCCGAGGCTGGCGCGGATCGCCGCGATGGTCGCCATCGCATCAATCCGTTCCAGCACCCCCTTGCCCTCGTAATACGCGATCAGCGGTGCCGTCTGGGCGTGGTAGGCCGTCAGCCGTGCCCGCACAGTTTCGGCATTGTCGTCGGCGCGCCGCGTGAACGCCGTGCCGCCGCATTTGTCGCACACCCCCGCGACTGCGGGTTGCTTGAACTCGTCATGATAGCCTTCGCCACAACTGACGCAGGTCAGGCGGCCCGAAACCCGACCCACCATCGCCTCGTCATCGACTTCGAGGCTGATCGCCGCCGTCACCCGCTGGCCGCTTTCGGCCAGCAGACGGTCGAGCGCCGCCGCCTGCGCCCTGGTGCGCGGAAAACCGTCAAGGATGACCCCGCGCGCGGTGTCGGGGGCGGCCATGCGGTCGCGCAGGATCGCCAGCACGATCTCGTCGCTGACCAACCCGCCCGCCGCCATCACCGCCCTGGCCGCCTTGCCCGCCGCCGTGCCCGCCGCGACGGCCGCCCGCAGCAGATCGCCGGTCGAAAGCTGGACGAGGTCGAAATCCTGCTCCAGCATTCGCGCCTGAGTGCCCTTGCCCGCCCCCGGAGGGCCGAGCAGGATCAGCACGGTCGGCGGTTTGGGTGCGGCAGCTTGCATCGCTCAGGCCCGGTTCATCCGGTTGGCGATCAGATCGTCCACCACCGAAGGATCGGCCAGGGTAGAAGTATCTCCAAGGGCGCCGTAATCGTTCTCGGCGATCTTGCGCAGGATGCGGCGCATGATCTTGCCCGAACGGGTTTTCGGCAGGCCGGGGGCCCACTGGATCAGGTCGGGGCTGGCGATCGGCCCGATCTCTGTGCGCACCCATTTCACCAGCTCGCGGCGCAGCTCCTCGGTGGGGTGGGCTCCGTGCATCAGGGTGACATAGGCATAGATGCCCTGCCCCTTGATCGGATGCGGATAACCCACGACGGCAGCTTCGGCGACCGTGGAATGGGCCACCAGCGCCGATTCGACTTCGGCAGTGCCCATGCGGTGACCCGAGACGTTGATCACGTCATCGACCCGCCCGGTAATCCAGTAATCGCCGTCGGCATCGCGTCGACAACCGTCGCCGGTAAAATAGTATCCCGGATATTGCGCGAAATAGTTTTGCTCGAAGCGCTCGTGATCGCCCCAGAGCGTGCGCATCATGCCCGGCCAGCTATCGGCGATGCACAGCACGCCGTCGGTCTCGACCGGCTCCTGCACGGTCGCGGTGGTCGGATCTAGCACCACCGGCTGAATCCCGAAGAACGGCTTGGTGGCCGAGCCGGGCTTGCCCGCGATGGCGCCAGGCAGCGAGGTGATCATGTGGCCGCCAGTCTCGGTCTGCCACCAGGTATCGACGATCGGGCATCTGCCCTTGCCGACATGCACGTTATACCAGTTCCAGGCTTCGGGGTTGATCGGCTCGCCCACCGTGCCCAAGAGCTTGAGGCTTGAGAGATCGTGCTTCTCGACCCAGTCCGGCCCCATCCCCATCAGGGCGCGGATCGCGGTGGGAGCGGTGTAGAACTGCGTCACCCTGTGCTTTTCGCACACCGCCCAGAACCGCCCGGCGTCGGGCCAGGTCGGCACCCCCTCGAACATCAGGCTGGTGCCTCCGTTGGCCAGCGGGCCGTAAACGATGTAGCTGTGGCCGGTGACCCAGCCGACATCGGCGGTGCACCAGAAAACGTCACCCTCGTGGTAATCGAACGTCAACTGATGGGTCAGCGCGGCATAGACCAGATAGCCGCCCGAGGTATGCACCACCCCTTTGGGTTTGCCCGTCGAGCCCGAGGTATAAAGGATGAACAGCGGATCCTCCGCCCCCATCTCGACATAGGGGCAGTAGGCCCGCGCCGCCGCCATCTCGGCGGTCAGATCGAAATCGCGGCCCGGAACCATGGAAATCTCGTCGCCGGTGTGGCGCACCACCAGGCATTTCACATGATCGCTGCAATGCACCAGCGCCTTCTCGGCATTCGATTTCAGCGCGGTCTTCTTGCCGCCGCGCGGCGCGAAATCGGCAGTGATCAGTACCTTGGGTTCGCTGTCGTTGATCCGGTTGGCCAGCGCATCGGGCGAGAACCCGGCAAACACCACCGAGTGAATCGCCCCGATCCGCGCACAGGCCAGCATCGCATAGGCGGCCTCGGGGATCATCGGCAGATACATCACCACGCGATCGCCCTTGCCCACGCCGTGAGCCTTCAGCACGTTGGCCAGGCGGCAGACGTTTTCCAGCAGTTCGGTATAGGTGATATGCTTGGCCGGGGCTTTCGGATCGTCAGGCTCCCAGATGATGGCGGTCTGGTTGCCGCGCTTGGCCACATGCCGGTCGATGCAGTTGGCCGCGACGTTCAGGGTGCCGTCCTCATACCATTTGATCGACACTTCACCCAGCTTGAAACTCGAGTCCTTGACCCTGGTGTAGTCACGCGTCCAGTCGAGCCGCTTGCCCTGCTCACCCCAGAAGGTATCGGGGTCCGAAACCGAGGCCACATACATCCGCTTGTAGGCGGCGGCATCGACGTGGGCCTTGGCTACAAAATCGGCCGAAGGCGGATAAACCTTCGTCGCCTGAAACTGATCTGACATCCATTCCCCTCCAACTGGCGGCGCGTCCGGCACCATGCTGACTGACGCCCTGTGACGCGGCGTCATTCGTCCCTGAAAGCATTGTAAACCAATGACGCTGGAAACCGTAACTCTTTTTATTACTTGTATTTTTTTGTAAAATCATTGACTGAAATGGTGTGAACTGTGTAAATCTTGCAAATTGACGCGAAAATTAGACATTAAGTTTCAAGCACCTGACGCTTCACAAACAAGTGACCTTGCAGGCGTTCTGGCGTCGGTTGTGACCGGAGCGCGCTGGCCAGCGCCGAACCGGGCCTGCCCCCCGGTTTCGCGTCAGGCAGGTTGCTCGCCCTGCCAAAGGGCAAAATCCGAATCACCCCATGGTTCCGCCGTGCAGCAATGCGGCTTGCGGCAGCGCGGCGGTGGCGCTAGCCATGTGCAGCTGCTTCATCGCCAGGTTCGTCATGCCGACCAGCCCCGATCCCGTCGCTGCCGCCACCCCCGAGGCAAAGGCGTTGGCGCTGGCACTGCTGGCGCAGGCGCGCCACGCCGCACTGGCGGTGATCGAGCCCGAATCCGGCACCCCCGGCATCAGCCGCATCGCGCTGGGGCTTGATCCCGATGGTCTGCCGCTGACGCTGATCTCGACCCTGGCCCAGCATACCGGTGCGCTGCGCGCCAACCCCGCTGCGGCGCTGATGGTGGGCGAACCCGGCCCCAAGGGCGACCCGCTGACTTATCCGCGCCTGATGATCCGGGTGCGGGCAAGCTTTGCCGACCGCGCCGCCTCGGGCTACGGGCGGCTGCGCAAGCACTGGCTTGCGACCCACCCGAAAGCTACGCTATACATTGATTTTACGGATTTTTCGCTGGTTACGCTGAGGCCGGTCTCGGCCCTGTTGAACGCCGGTTTCGGCAAGGCCTTTCGCCTGACCGCCGACGATCTGCGCTTGGCGCAATGAAAAGGGCGGCCCCGCAAGGCCGCCCCCGCCCCCCCATGACAACTGATCAGTTAGCGCTGTCGCAGCGCAGCGTCACATGCACCTTGCCTTTCACCGCCACCGGCCAGCGCAGGTTCACCTTGTCCTTGGCGGTGCCCTGCGTGACCTGCACGTACGGCATGTCATTGCGCACGACATTCGACACCGTGGTGATCGAGCCTTCCGCCACCAGCGAGCGTACCCCGCGCGCCCAGGCGGCGAACGGCAGATAGGCGGCACCGTCGATCACCCAGGTATCGGCCTCGGTGTTCTGGATGTGCTCGACGGTGACCGGGTTCACCGTCATCTGGGTGATGCCGTTGAAGGTGTTGGCCTCGAAGGTCACATTGCGCGACCGGCTGAAGTCGAGCCCGGCATTGGTGGTATCGACCTTTTCGATCCGGTCGATGGTGGCATTGACAGTGCGGAACGCGTTGCCGGTGACGCTGAGCCCGTAAAGAAAATGGCCCGGGCCGCGGGGCGCGACCACCAGCCAGCGAAACGAAGGGGCCACGTCGTTGACGGTGAAGATATTGCCGCCGATGGTCAGCCCGCCAAACGAGAACTCGTTGTTGAAGCCGGGGCTCGGGTCATGCTCGTTGGACCATTCGATAAAGCTGTTGTCGATGTAGTTGCCGGTGATCAGGGTCTTGCAGTTGGTCTGGGTCAGCACCAAGCCCGCCTGCCGGATCCCGGCGGTCTGATCATCGCCCTGAAAGAAATGGTTGCCGATGAACATGTTGCCGGTGCCGCCGATGACCGCGAAATGGGCGAACCGGACGATGCGGTTATCACGAATCTTGCAATCATTGGCATTGGCGTTGAGCGCGATGCTGGTGCGGTTCTGCGACGGCAGCGCCTGCTCGTTGGACAGGAACTGGCACTGATCGACGATCATCCCCTGACACCCGGCCCCGATCGAGGTGATGGCACGATCCTTGGGCCCGTTCAGCACGCAATCCGCCACCCGGAACGTCAGTCCGTCGCGCGCCAGCAGAATGCAACTGGCCTGCCCGCCGCACTGAAATTCGACATCGGTGATCTCGAACTTGCTCAACTGATCAAAACCGCTGAAGTCCAGCATGTATTGGTAACGATCAAAAGTGAAGGTCCGGGTTCCCGCAGCCCCCCACAAGGGCTTGGAAAGCTGCACCGTGGCGGCACCGATGTTCTTGGCGGTGACATAGACCTCGCGCCCGACCCCGGTGGCGCTGACCCGCGCACCGACCGGGATATTGGCCACATTGGCGACCGCCGTAAGCTGGTTGGGGTTGGTGGTGGTATAGGTCGCGACCGAGGTCGCGCTCACCGTGTTCCAGGGGGTGCCTGCCACCGCAACGAGTTGCCCGTTGGTCAGCACCCGGCGCTGCGCAAAGGCGGTCAGGCCCGACAGGGCGGCCACGTCGATCGGCCCGGTCAGATCGACCTGCCGCCCGCTGAGATCGAAGGTGACATGATCGCTATAGTAGAACAGCGCCTGAAGCCCGCGCCGGAAGCCTTCAAGCTGGCTGCCGAACGCTGCCGTATAGGTGTCGAGGTTGTAGTTGCGGGTGAACACCAGCCGCGCGCCGGCTGGCATCAAGACCGTGCCCTCGAACCGCACCTCCGACTCAAAAGTCACGTTCGAGCCGAGGTAATAGGTGCCCGCCGACACCAGCACCGCGCGGCCGTTGGCCGCCGCATCCGCCGCCTCGAACGCCGCAGCATCGTTCGCCACGCCGTTGCCGATCGCGCCGTAGTCGCGCACATCGACCAGATCGAGCATCTTGCGGAAAAAGACATCGGTGACATCCTCGATCACGATGTCGTCGATCCGCACCACCCCGCCGTTGGCACCGGTCAGATCCAGCCCGAAGTGACCATAAACCGGCTCGGTGCCCCAGATCATGTCCACCCCGGTGCGGTTGCCCGAGCCGATGATCGCGGTGACGGTGACGACCTCGCCGTAGCTGGTCAGCGCCACCGAAGGGCCGACCTGCGGCACCGCCACGTTGGTGTCATTGGCCCGCCCGGCCCAGGCCGCGATCCGCACCGCCGGAAGGTTGCCCGCCACCGCCTTGACCCGTGCGGTGACGCGCAGGTAAAGCCCGGGCTGGATCGGGGTCTGCGCCATCGCGCGCAGCTTCTGGATGACATCGAGCTTTTGCAGTTCCAGACAACCGCCGAAATCCTGATCGGCGGGGACAAAGGCCGCATTGGGCTGGCCCGCGTAACTGGCCGATCCCGGCGTGCCATCCTCGCGCGACCATTGGTTCAGTCCGGCCGAAAACGGCGGCGGCATCAGCACCAGCCCGTCGGTAATTGCCATGTTCATCTCGGTAAACCCTCGCCTCGTTGCACTGTCGGGGGCGATGACGCCGCCACAAGGCCGAAGACTTAGCGATGATTGCTTAACCGGGCCTGTGACCAGCGCGCGCCGTCAGCCCTTGCGGCGCAACAGGCACCTCCGGCGGGGCTATTTGAGCCAAGATGAAAGCCTGAGTGCGGCAAGTCAGACCAAGCCGCCCGCCAGCGCCCGAACAATCAGCGTAATGGTTTCATCCACCCCGTAGAGCGCGATGAACCCGCCAAAGCGCGGCCCTTCCGAGGCCCCCAGCAACACCTCGTAAAGGGCGCGGAACCAGTCGCGCAGCGGCACGAACCCGTGGGCGTTGCCAACCGCGAAGACCAGGGTCTGCAACCCTTCGGCATCGCGCCCGCCCTGCCAGAGCGCAAGCCGCGCGCGCAGATCGGCCAGGGCTGCGGCCTCCCTGGCGTCGGCCAGCCGGAACACCCGCTTGGGGGCCACGAAATCCTGAAAATAACGCACCGCGAATCCTGCCGCCGCATCGAGATCAGGATGGGTTTCCGGGCTGGCCTCAGGGGCATAACGCCGGATGAAGCCCCACAGCGCCTCCTTGCTGGTGGCCGCCGACACCGATGCCAGATTGAGCAGCATGGCAAAAGGTACCACCATCTTCGACTCGGGCGGCTGGCCGTGGTGGATATGCCAGACCGGGTTGTTGACCCGGGCCTCGACATCCTGGGTGGCATAGGCGCGCAACTGCTGGTGATATTCGTCGACCGCTTTCGGGATCACGTCGAAATGCATCCGCTTCGCGGTCTTGGGCTTGAGATACATGAAATAGCTGAGCGATTCGGTCGCGGCATAGCTTAACCATTCGTCGATGGTCAGCCCGTTGCCCTTGGATTTGCTGATCTTCTGCCCGGTCTCGTCGAGAAACAGCTCGTAGGTGAAATGTTCCGGTGCCAGCCCGCCCAGAATCTCGCAAATCCCGTCATAGATCGGGGTGTTGGTCGAATGGTCCTTGCCATACATCTCGAAATCGACGCCCAGCGCCGCCCAGCGCGCGCCGAAATCGGGCTTCCATTGCAGCTTCACGTTGCCGCCGGTCACCGGAAGGGTGCAATCGCGACCATCCTCGTCGGCGAAGGTGATGGTGCCATCGCGCGGATTCACCTCTTTTAGCGGCACATAAAGCACCCGCCCCGAGATCGGGCTGATCGGCAGGAAGCACGAATAGGTCTGCTGGCGCTCTTCGCGCAAACTGGCCATCATCACCGCCATGATCTGATCATAGCGCTCGACTGCCAGCCGCAAGGTCGCGTCGAACCGGCCCGAGCGGTAGAACTCGGTCGAGGAGTAGAATTCGTATTCGAACCCGAAAGTGTCGAGAAACCGGCGCAGCATGGCGTTGTTGTGGTCGCCGAAACTCGGGTATTGCCCGAACGGATCGGGTACCGATGTGAGCGGCTTCTGGCGATGCAGCGCCAGCATTTCCTGTTGCGGCACGTTGTCGGGGATCTTGCGCATCCCGTCGAGATCGTCGGAAAAGCAGATCAGCCGGGTCGGAATGTCCGAGATCACTTCGAACGCGCGGCGGATCATGGTGGTGCGCGCCACCTCGCCGAAGGTGCCGATATGCGGAAGCCCCGACGGCCCGTAACCGGTCTCGAACAGCACATGGCCCTTTTCCGGGGGCTTCTTATCATAGCGCCTCAGCAGCGCGCGCGCCTCTTCGAACGGCCAGGCTTTCGACTTCATCGCAGCATTTCGCAGGGCCGACATCGGCGCATCCCCATCCTGATGCACGCGCCCTTTGCGCCCACAACGCCTGTCTCCTATTGCCGCCCGGCCCCGGCGTCAATAATCTGCACCCGCAGCCCAACCCGAAGGATGCCCCCCCATGCCCCATACACCGCCGTCGCTTTCGCCCCAGGACGCGCTGATCGCGATCATGATTGCGGTCTCGGCCTCCGACGAGCACATGCGCACCTCGGAACTGGTGGCGATCCAGCGCATCGTCGGGCACCTTCCGATCTTTGCCGGCTACGACAGCGACCGCATCCGCCAGATCTCCCAGACCGTGTTCGACCTGTTCGAGGTCGAAGACGGGCTCGACGCCCTGTTCGGCCTGATCCGCGACGCCCTGCCCGCCAGGTTTTACGAGACTGCCTATGCGCTGGCCTGCGACGTGGCCGCTGCCGACGGCAAACTGCGCGAGGTGGAACTCAGGATGCTGGAAGAAATCCGCCACGAGCTCGATGTCGATCGTCTGCACGCCGCCGCCATCGAGTGGGGCGCGCGAGCGCGGCATTTGCGGTTCTGAATCGCCGCGCGAAAACCGCGCTTTCTGCCCCCGCTGCGCCACGCACTGTGGCCGGACTTGACTCGCTATCGGCGCGGCTTAGGGTGAACCGGCGCCAAAAGTTGGCAACCATGAACCGCTCCGACACACCGCATCAGCCGAAGCGCGCGGGTTTTGTCGGCGAAAGGAAAGACCGTGGCGATTGCCCGCAACCGGATTTGCCTTTGGTATGACAAGGACGCCGAAGCCGCCGCCCGATTCTACGCCTCGACCTTTCCTGACAGCGCGGTTGGGGCGGTGCAGCGCGCTCCGACCGACTACCCCTCGGGCAAGGCCGGCGACGTGTTGACGGTCGATTTCACCGTGGTGGGCATCCCTTGCCTCGGTCTCAATGGCGGCCCCGCGTTTCGGCAGAGCGAGGCCTTCTCGTTCCAGATCGCCACCGATGACCAGCAAGAGACCGACCGCTACTGGCACGCGATCGTCGCCCACGGTGGCCGGGAAAGTGCCTGCGGCTGGTGCAAGGACAGGTGGGGCGTATCATGGCAGATCACCCCCCGCGCGCTGATCGAGGCGTTGGCGGCCGGTGGCGATGAAGCAAGACGCGCTTTTGCGGCGATGATGGAAATGACCAAGATCGACATCGCGGCGATCGAGGCGGCCCGGCGCGGCTGACGCCGCCGGGCCAGGGCGCCCCTGCGGCAATGGGTCGGCGACGGCTTGCCCGAACGCTGAACCGCGCCCGCTGGTCAGGGCCCGGCAAACCGGATGCGAGACCGGCTTACTCCTCGGCTTCGACCTGTTCACCCGCCACCGCCGCGACTCAGGTTGCAGCCCTGTTCGGTACGGCCACACCGGTAAACGTAAGCATGTCGGGCGCTACTGTCAGCTGGACCGGCCCCACCGGAGAATGGGACTTGCGCCGGATGATCCTGCACTAAACGCACCTCTGCAAAGCGGCCGGAGGCGTGGTTGCCTTCCTGATCGGCTCGGAAATGCCCGGCCTGACCACGATCCGCTCGGGCGCCAGCACCTATCCTGCCGTCGCTGCCTTCATGAACCTCGCGGTGGATGTACGCGCGATCCTCGGCGCTTGAGCGCCTTGTCGTATGAAGGCCAGTTCAGGGTCTTGCAAGCCGGTGTGTTCGGTCTGCTCATGCCATCCAGCTATCACGCTGGATTCACAAGATGAATCCCTCACAGGATTTGTGCAACTGCGCCACATTCCTGCCTCGGGATCACGCAAGACCGTATTTACGCAGCCTGCCCGCCTCTACCGGTCTGCCTCCCTTAATCGCTCACTTTCCCGTCCCCAACCCAACCGGCTGCCCGACCACGGTGAAATGCAGCGCCTCGGGCCTGAGCAGCCGCGCCGCCACCCGCTTCATGTCGGCCAGCGTTACCGCATTGATCCGCGCGTTGCGGGTGGTGGCATAGTCGATCGGCAGGTGCTGGATCTGCATTCCGACCAGAATGTTGGCAATCGGCCCGTTGCCGTCGAAGCGCAGCGGATAGGAGCCAGTGGCAAAGGTCTTGGCCGCCGCCAGCTCGGCCTCGGTCACGCCGTCGCGCGCCAGCGCCTCCCAGCTTGCGCGCACCAGATCGACCGCCTGCGCCACCTTGTCGTTATCGGCGGCAAACTGCCCCATCACCAGTTCGGCCTGATCCATCGGCACCAGAAAGGTCGAGACCCCATAGGTCAGCCCGCGCTTCTCTCTGAGCTCGGTCATCAGCCGCGCGGTAAAGCGCCCGCCGCCGAGAATTTCGTTGAGCAGATAGGCCGCGAAGAAATCGGGATCATCGCGGGCGATGCCCTGATGGCCGAACAGCACCACCGATTGCGGCGTCGGGAAATCCTGCACCACCACGCCGGGTGCCAGCCGATAGTCGGCCCGCCCCGGCAGGCCCGCGCCGACCGCAGGCAAATCACCGAGCAGATGGTCAAGCAACCCCCCCAACTGCGCCGGCGAGATATCCCCCACCGCCGCGACATAAACGCGATCGCGCGCCAGCGCCCCCTGATGGGCGGCCACGACATCATCCCGCGAAAGACCGGCCACGCTGGCCTCGGTGCCATCACCCGAACTGCCGTAAGGGTGGCTGCCGAACGCCGCCGCGTCAAACGCCAGCCCGGCAATCTTGCTCGGGTCCTTCGCGTCCGAGCGGATGTTGGACAGCACCTGCCCGCGCACCCGCTCGACCGCATCGGCGTCAAAGCGCGGCGTGATCAGCGCAGAACGCAGCAAATCGACAGCGGCGTCGCGGTTCTCGGTCAGGAACCGGGCCGAAACCGAGACCGAATCCTGCGACGCGCCAAAGCGGTATTCCGCCGCCAGCGCATCGCGCGCCGCGGCAAAGCCTTGCGCATCCAGCCCCGCCGCCCCTTCCTCGATCAGCCCCGCCATCAGGTTGACCGCCCCGCGCTTGTCCGGGGCATCAAGCGACGTGCCGCCACGAAACCGGATTTCCAGCGCGGTGAAGGGAATCGCGTGATCTTCCACCAGCCAGGCGGTGATCCCGCCGGGCGAGGTGACCGGCTGAATCGCGACTTCGGCCCGCAGCGGAGCGGCCAGCAGCATCAACGCCAGCACCAGGCGAAGCATCATTGCGCCACCTCGCCATCCTGCACCAGCCAGGCGGTCACCGCGCGGCGCCGGTCCAGCACCTCAAGCGCCGCCGCCATCACGTCTTGCGGAGTCACCGCCTGCAACACCTCGGGCCAGGCCTGCACATCGGCCACAGTCAACCCCGAGGTCAGCGCCTCGCCATAGCGGCGCGCCAGACCATCAACATTGTCGCGGGCATAGATCTCGTTCGCCCGAAGCTGGGTCTTGATCCGGGCAAACGCCGCCGGGTCGATCCCGTCCTTGAGAAACTGTGCAATCACCGCATCCATCGCCGCCTCGGCCTCGGCCAGCGCCACCCCCGGCAACGGCACCACCACCAGCCCGAAGGTCGAGGCATCAAGCGCGGTGCCATCGTAGAAGGCGCTGGTATAGACCGCCTTCTGGGCGTCGAATTGCAGCGCCCTGGCCAGCACCGAGGTGGTCGGATTGCCGCCCAGCAATTCCGCCAGATACGTCAGCGCGGCGGCCTTGGCCTGATCGCCGGGGTTGCGCTCGGGGGCCAGATAGTCGCGCGTGATCACCGGCTGTGCCACCCGCGCATCCGCCATCACCAACCGCCGCTCGGCAAGCTGGGGCGGCTCGGTCGGGCGGGCGCGGGCGGCAAGCCCCGCCGTGGGCTGCAACGGCCCATAATGCGCCTCGGCCAGCGCGCGCACCGCCTCCGGGGTCACATCGCCCGCCACCACCAGCACCGCGTCGTTGGGGGCATAGTAAGTCTGATAGAACGCCTGCGCATCGCCCCGGTTCAGCGCCGCGATCTCGTGGCGCCAGCCGATGATCGGCACGCCGTAGGGGTGGTTGAGAAACTGCGCCGCCCGCGCCTGCTCGGCCAGGAGTGCGCCGGGGTCGGCGTCTATGCGCTCGCCACGCTCGGCCAAAATCACCTCACGCTCGGTCGCCACCAGATCGTCGCTCAGCACTAGATTGCGCATCCGGTCGGCTTCCATCGTCATCATCAGCTCCAGCCGATCCGCCGCCACGCGCTGGAAATAGGCGGTGTAATCCCAACTGGTAAAGGCGTTGTCGCTGCCGCCCTGAGCCTCGACCGCCGCCGAAAACTCACCCGGCCCGACTGTGGGCGTGCCCTTGAACATCAGATGCTCGAAGAAATGGGCGATGCCGGAATGGCCCAGCGGCTCGTCCGCCGCCCCGACCCGATACCACACCATATGCGTCACCACTGGGGCGCGGTGATCCTCGATCACCACCACCTCCATGCCGTTGGCCAGAGTGAAATCGCTGACCGCATCGGTACCGGCCATTGCGGCCCAGGCAAGGCACGCCACCAGGCCCGAAGCGAAAATCAGTAAATAGGTCGGGGGCATCGTGATCTCCGCTGATGGTCACGCCATTGCTACCCGCCCGACACGCCGGGTCAAGCCACCTGACGGTTACGTGATCGCGACCCTACTCGCCGGGCTGGCGCGGCGGTGCCGATGGGTTGCCCACCCCCGCCGCACGCCAGCGCGCGAGCTCCGCATGCTGGTCCAGCGTCATCGGCAGATAGGCCCGGAAATAGACGTTCACGCTGAACAGCCGCTCGAGCAAGCGCCCGTCATGCTTGCGCCGGTATTCGAGATCTTCCGCCGCCAGCGTCTCGCGAATCCCGGCGGTTGTGCCGAACCGCGATGCATGCGCCAGCAGCGCCCCATCCGCTGCCGGAATCCCGCGCCCGGCCTGCGGCTTGCCGCCGAGGGCGACAATCGCATCCTCGAAAGGAGTCGGATCCGTGCGGTTGGTGCTGCCCGGCGTGGGCTCGGGCAACTGCGCCAGATCCTCGGGCATCGCCAGCGGCTTAGGCGGCAGGATCGCGAATTCGTCCGGCCCGTTGCCCGAGGCCCGCACATGCATCAGCACCGGGTCTTTGCTGCCGCAGCCCGCCAGCGCGATCAGCGCTGCCGCCCCGGCGATCAAAGCACCTCGTGCTGCCCGCATCTCTGTCATCTCCCGCTCCCGTTCCCTCGTCTCTAGCGCAAAGCGGATGCGCCGTCACGGGGTCTTGTCGCGCTTTGCCGCCCGCCGCCTGCCGCCGCCCGGCGGGTCCGAGGCGAAAAGCACCAGCCCCACCGCGCCCAGGAATATCGCGATGTCGGCGAGGTTGAACGCATAGGGGTTCTCGATCCCGCAACACGACACGTTGAGGAAATCGGCCACCGCGCCGTAGGCCAGCCGATCGACCACATTGCCCAGCGCCCCGCCGATCAGCAGCCCCGCCGCCGCCCGGGCCCAAGCGCCCTGCCCGTCGCGCGCGATCCACCGCCAAACCCATAGCGATATCGCCAGCGCCAGCGCAATCAATCCCCAGCGCATCACTTCGCCGGTGCTGGCGCCAAGGCCGAAGTTCACTCCCCGGTTCCACGCCATGTGAAAACTGAGCAATGGCGGCAGCACGTCGATCTCGCCGCGCTCGGCCAGGCCAAGCCCCCAGATCACGCCCAGCTTGCTGGCCTGATCCAGCGCGAAAGTGGCCAGCGCGATGCCCGCGACCCGCCGCATCCTAGTGCCGGAAATGGCGCTGGCCGGTGAACACCATCGCCAACCCGGCGGCATCGGCTGCCGCGATCACCTCGTCGTCGCGCAGCGAGCCGCCGGGCTGGATGATCGCCGTGGCCCCCGCCGCCGCCGCCGCCAGCAACCCGTCGGCAAACGGAAAGAACGCATCCGACGCCACCACCGCGCCTTGGGTCCGCGGTGCGGCCAGCCCCAGCGCCTCGGCCATGTCCTGCGATTTGCGCGCGGCAATCCGGCTGCTGTCGACCCGACTCATCTGGCCCGCCCCGACGCCCACCGTCGCGCCATCCTTGACGTAGATGATCGCGTTCGATTTCACGTGCTTGGCCACCGTCCAGGCAAACAGCAGATCGGCCACCTCGGCGGCGGTCGGCGCGCGCCGCGTCATCACTTTCAGATCCGCCGCGCCGATTTGGCCATTGTCGCGGTCCTGCACCAGAAACCCGCCCGCCACCTGCCGGAAGGTCAGCCCGCCCACCCTCGGATCAGGCAACCCCTCGGTCGTGAGCAACCGCAGGTTCTTCTTTTTGGCAAAGACCGCCATGGCATCGGCATCGGCGCCGGGTGCGATCACCACTTCGGTGAAAATCTCGGCGATCCGCTCGGCCGTGGCCCCGTCCAGCACCTGATTGAGCGCCACGATCCCGCCAAACGCCGAACTGCGGTCGCAGTCATAGGCGCGGCTGTAGGCCTCGGCCAGGGTCGCCCCGCGCGCCACCCCGCAGGGGTTGGAATGCTTGATCACCGCCACCGCCGGACCCTGCGCCGGGTCGAACTCGGCCACCAGCTCGAACGCCGCATCGGTGTCGTTGATGTTGTTGTAGGATAGCTCCTTGCCCTGCCACTGCCGCGCCGAAGCCACCCCCGGCCGGGTCGAGCCGTCGCGATAGAAGGCCGCCGCCTGATGCGGGTTCTCGCCGTAACGCAGGGTCTGCGCCAGGGTGCCGGCAAACGCCCGCCGCCGCGGCGCAGGCTCGTGCAGGGCCGCCGCCATCCAGTTCGAGACTGCCGCGTCATAGGCCGCGGTGCGCCCGTAAGCGGTCAGCGCCAGCTTCTGACGCAGCGCCAGCGAGGTTGCCCCGTCATACCGCGCCAATTCGGCCAGCAGCACCGGATAATCCGCGGGATCGGTGACCACCGTCACGAACTTGTGGTTCTTGGCCGCCGCCCGGATCATCGCCGGGCCGCCGATGTCGATGTTCTCGATGCACTCCTCGGGGCCTGCCCCGCGAGCCACTGTCGCCTCGAACGGATAAAGATTGACCACCAGCAGGTCGATCGGCTCGATCCCGTGTGCCGCCATCGCCAGCAGATGCTCGTCATCGTCACGCAACGCCAGCAGGCCGCCATGCACCATCGGATGCAGGGTTTTCACCCGCCCGTCCATCATTTCCGGAAAACCCGTAAGCTCCGCCACGTCGCGCACCCCGAGACCCGCCGTGCGCAGCACCTGCGCCGTGCCACCGGTCGAGATCAGCTCGACCCCCGCCGCCACCAGCGCACGCGCGAGATCAAGCAGCCCCGCCTTCTCGGACACCGAGATCAGGGCGCGCCCGGTCGGCACCAGGTTGGTGGTCAAAGGATGGGTCATATGGCTTCCCTTCGGTCAGGTGGCGAACGCAGGATCATCGCGCTCGAGGTCGCGGATCGCCAGCGGAGTATCCTGTGCCTTGGCCAAGGTCCAGCCGATCCGGGCCGCAATATCCTGCACCACCCCGTTCAGCACAATCTGTTTTGTCGCACGTGGCTTCAAGCGACCGTTTTCGAGATAGACCGAGGCGTCAAGGCTCAGATGGGCCCTGCCGTCATGGCGAAACACCCAGATCTCGCCTGACTTCAGCGCCAGCGACACCGCCGTGCCGCCAAGATCAATCTCGGCATCGACATCGGGGTGCAGATGAAACCTGATCGCAAAGCGCACGCCCTGCAACGTGCTGGCGGTCATTACCGCCTCGAACCGTGCCCGCTCGGCCTCCGAGACGGCGGCCAGCGTGTCGCAACCGTCGAGCTGGCGGCCCACGCCATCCAGCACCAGCTCGCGGCTGTGGGTCAGCCCGTGGGTCGCCGACCAGCCGTCCTGCGCCAGAACCAGGTGATGACCCGCCTCGCCCACGGCCTGCCGCACCAGCACGACCCGCGCGCGGTCGGCCAGCACCTCGTCGCTGCCCGCCGCCAGGCGCGAGGATGAAAAACCATCGATCGCCAGGGTCGAGTGCGACGCGGTGGCGCGACTGGCCCGTTGCCACTCCGGCCCGAACCACACCCCCGAGCCGCACGAGACCACCACCGGCCGGCGCCCCGAGGTCAACTCGAACGCCAGTGTCGAGGCATGGGCCAAACGCCCGGCCCGCCCGCCCGGCGGATCGGCGGCATCCACCACCACACTGGTGCGCCCTCCCGACAGTCGCGCGAACCCCATCGCCAGACCGGGCTGCGCCAGCGCCTTCACCCCGGCGCTGGCCAGCGCTTGATCGAGCCGCCCCGCCAGCCCGCGCCCGCCGCCGTGAAACCGCGCCAGCCCGCCGTCGGCGTGGCGCAGCGCCCGCAACGTGGGCGCAATCCGCGCGATCGCCGCCAGATGCGCCGGAGCCGCCGCCCGCCCGGCCTCGGCCAGCGCCTGCGCGGCCCAGGTCAGCAGGGTAAAGACTTCCAGCAACTCCTCGGGATTGCGGGTCGGAATGCCCCCCTCGGCGTCGATCTCGCTGGCACAGTCGCGCGCCAGCGCCGCCGCCGCCGGGGCGACATGCGCCGCCATCCCGGTCAGCGCAAGCCCGGCATAGATGAGCCCGGTCAGCGCCTCGATCCGCGGCAGTCCCGGTGCCGCCGCCTGCCCGCGCCAGGCCAGAAACACGGTCTGGCGCGACAGCACCCGATAGTAGGCTTGCGCCTGCGCCCGGTCGCGCCCGCTCAGCAACAACAGCGCATGATTGACCCAACGGATTAACCGCCGCCCGGTCAGATCGGGCGTCCACCCCGGCCCCGCCCCGCTGCCGTAGCGCGCAATCCACTCCCAGGTCCAGGCCTGCGCCTGCGCCCGCGCCGGCCCGTCACCCACCGCCGCCAGATCGTCAAGCCAGGCAAAACCCTGCGCCTCGGCCCTGAATCCGGCATTCTCGGCCACCATCGGCAAATCCCAGATCGAGCGCCCGGGCGCCTCCACCAATTGCCCATCGAACAGAAAATTCCCGGCAATCAACTGCTTGCCTCGGGCATGCAGGCCGATGCTGCGCGGCTCGGGTTGCGACACAAAACCGTTGGCCGGACGCACCAACACCGCCATCCGCGCCGCGCTGCGGTCCAGGAGCCGCGTGGCCCACCCTGAAACGCCTGAGCCCTGCTTCACGCCCGCTCCGCCCCACTTGTCTGCCAACTTTCCCGCCACCCGGTTCGGGTTCGGCGCCGACAACCATAACGCCGGGGTGGCAACCTGTCACCGCCCATCGGCAACGAACTGCCAAGCCCTTCACCTTTTGCCAAATATCCTGCGGGGGGATTCGGGCGCATGCCCGAAGGGGGGCGCAAAGCCCCCCGCCGGCCCTAGCCCGCCGCGCGCAGCCGCACCATGAAGAACCCGTCCATCCCGCCGCGCCCGGCCCAGAAATCGGGCCGCAGTCGCAACCCGCCCGACCCGGTAACCCATTCCGCCGCGATCCCGGCCATCGCCGGGCGCTCGACAGCCAGTCCCGGATGACGCGCCAGCGCCGACGCCAGTTGTCCCTCGCCCTCGTCGGGCAACAGCGAACAGGTGGCAAACACCAGCCGCCCACCGGGGCGCAACCAGCCCAGCGCGCGGTCGATCAAACGTGCCTGCAAGCCGATCAGCCCAGCCAGATCGCTGCCATCCTTGACGAACGGCAGATCGGGGTGGCGCCTTATCGTGCCGGTCGCCGAACACGGCGCATCGAGCAGGATCGCGTCATAGCCGCCGTCCCCCTCCCAGCTCAGCGCATCCGCCACCACCACCCGCGCCACCAGGCCGCAGCGCGCCAGATTGTCGCGCAAACGCCCCAGCCGCGGCCCCGAAATATCCAGCGCCGTGACCTGGGCCCCCGCCGCCGCCAGTTGCAGCGTCTTGCCACCAGGTGCCGCGCAGAGATCAAGCACCCGCTCGCCGTGGCGCGGTGCCAGCAGCGGCACCGCCAGCGCTGCCGCCGCATCCTGCACCCACCACGTGCCCTCGCCGTAGCCCGGCAGGGTCGAGACCTGCACCGACCCGGTCAGTCGCAAACTGCCGGTCGCCAGCAACTCGGCTCCGGGCGGCAGCACCGCAGCACCGGGCTTGAGCGTCAGATCAAGCGGAGCGGGCCCGGCCTGCACCGCCTCGATTGCGGCCACCGCCTCGCGCCCCCAGGCATCAACCAGCGGCTTGCGCAGCCAATAGGGCAGGCGCTGCGGCGGCAACGCGGCAAACGGATCACCCCCCGCCGCCGCCAGCTTGCGCAGCACCGCATTGACCAGCCCGGCGAAAGCCTCGGTCCGCCGCCCGCGCCGCACCAGATCGACCGCGGCATTGACCACCCCATGCGCCGCCGCGTGGTCCACCACCAGTTCGACCAATGCCAGCCGAAGCACATTGCGAACCAAGAGAGGCGGTACCTTGCGCAGATGCGCCGCCAACACCCGGTCGGCCGGTTCGAGATGGCGCAGCACAGCGACCGCCAACCGCTGCGCCCGGGCACGATCACCCGGCGACAGCGAGACCAGCAGCCCGGCCGGTTCGGCCAGCGCCTGCGCCAGCGCCTGACCCTCGCCCAGCACCGCGCCCAGCAATTCCACCGCCGCCGCCCGCGCCGCCAACCCCTCGCCTGCCATCCCCGCGCCCCGCCTTGCTGCCCGCCCGCCCGCGGGGTATATCATGGCCCCGGCCCGCACAAGGAACGCCGCCATGCCCCAAGCCCGCAACCCAACCGCCGCCGCCCTGCGCGCCCTGGCCGAAGCCGAAGCCCGCCGCCACGCCAACGACGCCACGGCCGCCACCCCGCCGCCCGAAGTGGGCGGTCGCGACGGCCCCGACCCGGTGCGCTACGGCGATTGGGAAAAGAAGGGGCTCGCGATCGACTTCTGAGCCGACGCCCGCTCGTCGCTCCGTTGCGGTCGTTCGTCGCGGCCCGAGCGAAGGGGCCCGGCAGGGGCAATGAGCGCGTGGCTCACAACCCCAGCACGTCGAGCATGTCGTATGCGCCGGGCTTGGCCTTCTGCCCCCACAGCGCCGCCCTGAGCGCGCCGCGCGCGAATATCGCGCGGTTGGTGGCGACATGGCGCAGCACCACCCGCTCGCCCTCACCGGCGAAGATCACCTCGTGCTCGCCCACGATGTCGCCGCCGCGAATCGCGGCAAAGCCGATCGCGCCGCGCGCCCGGGCGCCGGTGATGCCATCGCGCCCACTCACGCGCACCGCGTCCAGCACCACCCCCCGCCCCGCCGCCGCCGCCTGCCCCAGCATCAGTGCGGTGCCCGACGGCGCATCCACCTTCATGCGGTGATGCGCTTCGACCACCTCGATGTCCCAGTCGGCATCCAGCGCCTGCGCCACCTTGCGCGTCAGTTGCACCAGCAGGTTTACGCCAAGGCTCATGTTGCCCGCCCGCACGATCACCGAGTGCCGGGCCGCCGCGGCGATCTGCGCCAGATGCCCCGCCTCAAGCCCGGTGGTGCCGATCACATGCACCGCCCGCGCCTGCGCGCACAGCGCGGCAAACCCGACAGTCGCCGCCGGGGCGGTGAAATCGATCAGCGCCTGCGCCGTCGCCAGCGCCGCCAGCGGGTCAGCGCTGACCTGCACCCCGACCGCCGCCCCGCCCATCGCCTCGCCCACGTCGCGCCCGATCCAGGGGTGACCCGGGCGATCAAGGCAGCCCACCAGCCGCGCCTTATCCGAGGCCAGCACGGTGCGGATCACCATCTGCCCCATCCGCCCCGATGCCCCCGCGACCACGATCCCCGGCAGCCCGGTTTCCGTCCGCTCCATCTTTGCCCCCCCTGCCTTGGCTTCCTTCGCTTTAGCGGTTTCATACCCGCCCGCAAAGCCCGCATCACGCCGGGCGTTGCGGCAGCCGGTGAAAGCGCCTAAATGGCAGCCATGGCACAGAACCGCAATTCCTCGGGCTCCGGCCCCAGACAACGCCAGCTTCGGGTCGGCGAGCTGATCCGGCGCACTCTCTCGGACGTGCTGAACCGCGCCGAGATCCACGACCCCGATCTCAATCGCCTGTCGATCACGGTGGGCGAGGTGCGCTGCTCGCCCGACCTCAAGATCGCCACCGCCTTTGTCATGCCGCTGGGCGGGGGCGATGCGACAGCCGCCGTTGCCGCACTCAAGCGCAACAAACCCGCGCTGCGCCACCTGATCGCGCAGCAGATGTCGTTGAAATACACGCCCGATCTGCGCTTTCTGCCGGATCAGACCTTTGACCGGCTGGACGCGACCCGGCGCCTGTTCGCCAATGAAACCGTGCAGCGCGACATCGCTGCCGGGTCCGGGCACGATGACGACGGCGACGACGACTAGACCCGGCCTCGCGCTGGCGGTGGTGCTGGCCCTGCTGCCCGGCGCGGCCAAGGCTGCGTGCCGGGACATGGTGTTCGAGACCCGGGGCTATACCGTCTGCGAGGTCAAGGCGGGCGAAGACGTGCGCCTCTTTCACACCGCCGCCGACGGCACCCCCTACGCCAGCTTCGAGCGCGTCAACGCCGCCCTCGCCGCCACCGGCCAGCGGCTGGACTTTGCCATGAACGCCGGGATGTATCACCCCGACCGCAGCCCGGTGGGCCTGCTGATCGAGAATGGCATCGCGCGCGCAGCACTGGTCACCCGCAAGGGGCCCGGCAACTTCGGCCTGCTGCCCAACGGCGTGTTCTGCGTGACCGACCGCTTTGCGGTGATCGAATCGCGCGCCTTCAAGGCGGCTGCGCCCGCCTGCCGCCACGCCACCCAGTCCGGACCGTTGTTGGTGGCCGGCGGCAAGCTGCACCCGCGCCTGCGCCCCGACTCAGGCTCGCGCCATATCCGCAACGGAGTCGGCGTCAGCGCCGACGGCCAGCGCGCGGTGTTCGCCATCACCCGAACCGCGGTCAATCTCGCCCAGTTTGCCCGCCTGTTCCGCGATGGCCTGGGCCTGCCCGACGCGCTTTACTTCGATGGCAACGTCTCGCGCCTCTACGCCCCCGGCATCGGGCGCAATGATCCCGGCCTGCCGATGGGGCCGGTGATCGGCACGGTGGTGGCGCGGCGCTGAGCGCGCGCCGCGCCCCTTCCGCCCACTTCGCCCCTTGCAGCGCCTCGGTCACCCTTCTACCGATGGCACCTCGGGTCACCAGGGGGCAGGGCGTGAGCATCTGGGTATTGCTGGCAGTGCTGGGCGCGGCCTTGCTGCATGCAGGCTGGAACGCGCTGATCAAGCTTGGCACCTCCAAGGTGGGCGGCATGGTGATCCTGTCGATTGCCGAAGGCCTGATCGGAGTGCTGGTGGTGGCCGCCCGCCCGATGCCCGCAGCCGAAGTCTGGCCCTGGGTGTTCGCGGCGGGCTGCACCCACTTCTTCTACAAGTTCTTCCTGACCTACGCCTACGAGCGGGGCGACCTGTCGCGGGTCTATCCGATTGCACGCGGCGCAGCGCCGATGATCGTGGCGATCGTCGGCGCGTTATTCCTGGACGACCGCATCAGCACCTCGCAATACGCAGGCATCCTCACCCTCGGCAGCGGCATCGCGCTGATGGCGCGCGGCGTCTTCACCCAGGGCGAGTCGCGCCGGATGCTGCCTTATGCCCTTGGCTCGGCCGCTGCAACCGCCACCTACACCCTGATCGACGGCCTTGGCGCGCGGGTCTCGGGCGACGCCATCGCCTATGTCGGCTGGATCTTCGTTGTGGACGGGGTGCTGTTTTCAACCGGCATGGTGCTGATGCGCGGCCGAAGCGTGTTGCCTTCCCACCCGCGCGCCTGGGTCCTGGGGACGCTCGCGGCGGCGGCTTCCTACGGGGCCTATGCGATTTCGATCTGGGCGATGACGTTTGCACCGATTGCCGTGGTGGCGGCGCTGCGCGAAACCTCGATCCTGTTTGCAGTGCTGATCGGCTGGCTGGCGTTTGGCGAGCGCATGACGCGCGGCAAAGGCTTCGCGGCCGGTTTAATTGTGGCCGGAGTGCTGCTGACGCGGCTCTAGCACGCGCCGATCCGCGTCGCGGAGCCGAACCGGTCGGTCAGGCGCCACGACACCCTTGGCGTTCAGCCCTGCGGCTCTGGCACGATCTGCTGCGCGATGCCGACCAGCAGCAGATAGAGCGTGGTCACGACCAGTCCCCAGTGCGCCCAGCTTTCGGGGTGAAAATCGACCCAGGCCGCCCAGCCCGCAAACCCCAACCAGGCGGCCGAGACCGGCAGCGACACCGCCCGCCAGCGGCGGGTGCGGGTCGGGTGGATGAACTTGAGATTGGTGAACATCGTCACCGTCAGAACGATCACCACCCCGAGGATGATCCAGTAGCCCGGTGTGATCGAAAACATCACCAGCACCACCATGTTCCAGCACGCGGGAAAACCCGCAAACGAGCAATCCCGGGTCTTCATCCTGGTATCGGCAAAATAGATCACAGAGCCGAACACCACCACGATGATCGCCACCCACCCGGTCCAGCCCGGCAGCAGGCCCGAGCGGAACAGCGCAAACGCCGGGATGAAGACGTAAGTCAGGAAATCGACGATCAGATCAAGCAGCACCCCGTCATAGGTCGGCCAGTTCTTCTTGACCTGATATTTGCGCGCCAGCGGTCCGTCGATGCCATCGACCAAAAGCGCCACCACCAGCCACAAAAACATGATGTCCCATTTGCGGTCCACCGCCGCCAGCATCGCCAGCATCGCCAGCACCGCCCCCGAGGCGGTCAGCAGATGTACGCAAAGGGCCTTGAGACGAACCTGCATCACGGCTTGATGAACCAAATCGCGCCTTGGTGCAACCCGCTCAGGCGCGCGGATGGGCCTGCGCATAAGCCGCAAGCAACTGCGCGGTATCGACGGCGGTGTAGCCCTGTGTTGTCGAAAGCGAGGCGTGACCCAGCAGTTCCTGGATCGCGCGCAGGTCGCCCCCGGCGGCCAGCAGATGGGTTGCAAACGAGTGGCGCAGCGCGTGCGGCGTGGCGCTGGCTGGCAGACCAAGCTGGATCCGGGTCTGCGCCATCGCCAACTGGACCAGACGCGGACTGAGCGGGCCGCCCCGCACCCCGCGAAACAGCGCCGCCGTGCGCGTCAGATCATGCGGGCACAGCGCCACATAGCGCGCCACGGCGGCGCGGGCGGCGGGCAGCACCGGCACCAGCCGCTGCTTGCCGCCCTTGCCGGTGATACGCAGCACCTCAGCCAGCGGCTGATCGGCCCCGCGCAGGCCCAGAGCCTCGGAGATCCGCAGCCCGCAACCGTAAAGCAGCATCACCACTGCCTCGTCGCGCGCCGCCACCCAATCTTCGCGGGCAAAGTCGCCGACCCTTGTCATCACCTCGGCGGCATCGGTCACACTCAGCGGGCGCGGCAGGTTGCGGCGGAACTTCGGGGCGCGAGCCGACAGCACGGCGGTGGCGTCCAGCCCCTCGCGCTCGGCCAGCCAGCCGGTAAAGCCCTTGACCGCCGACAATTCCCGCGCCAGCGACCGCGCCCCGACGCCGCGCCTGCGCTCATGCGCCATCCAGGCGCGCAGATCGCCCAGGGCCAGAGTAACCAGCCCGGCCAGGGTTTGCGGCCCCTCGCAATGCCCGGCCAGAAAGCCGAGATACCCCACCAGATCGGTGCGATAGGCGGTCAGGGTGTTTGGTGCGACGCCGCCAAACGCGCGCCGATGGTCAAGCCAGCTCGCCAGCGCATCGCGCGCCACCGGCGAAATCGCCAGACCCGGCGCCGCGCTCACGACAGCCAGCGCCGCATCGTGCGCTCGAACACCCCGGTGAAAAAAGCCAGCAGGTCGGTGCCCTGCGTCGGCTTGAACTGATGCGGGTCTTCGGCCCCCATCACCAGCAGACCGGGCAGCCGCCCCTTGCCGAAATCGAGCCGCAGCAAGGCTTCCGACCGGATCCACCCGGCGCGCTCGCCGTAGATCTGGTCTGAGCTCGGGATGGTCTGGCGCAGCGTCACCGACCGCAGACTGACGTTGCGCCCGCCCGCCACGTAATCGGCGATGAAGCCGGGTTCGGCCACGAACAGCACCTCGCCCAGCCGCCGCAGCGCCGGGTCTTCGGCAGCCTGCACCGATTCGAGCACCAGCCGGATGCAATCGACCCGCAGGGTCTGTGCCACCTCGCCACCGAGATTTTTCAGAAATTCCTCAAAGCTCAACGGGTCGAGCAGCTGCAGAATCGCGCGGTGAACCTGATTGGTTCCGGCCAGATTCTCGTAGGCCGCAGCGATCACCGAGCGGTGGGTGTCTTCCAGCCGCTCGAGCCGCGCCTCCAGCCGCTCCATCCCGATGCCGCGCAGATCGACCACATTGGTGCCCATCGCGCGATCGTTGGCCGCGATCAGCGCCCGCATCAGATCGCGATCCTCGAGGATCACCTCAGGCTTGGCCATGATGCGGTCACGCAGGTCCGGCTCGATCATGCGACTTTCACCCTGATACTGCCACTGGCCGCACTATACATGCTTTCAAAGAATCTTCTGCCCGGTTTTCGCCCAATCCTTCAGGAAACCTTCCAGCCCCTTGTCGGTCAGCACGTGGCTCGCCAGCGAGCGGATCACGGTGGGCGGTGCCGTCACCACATCGGCCCCGATCATGGCGCACTGCGAGACATGGTTGGCGCTGCGGATCGAGGCGGCCAGGATCTGGGTCTTGAAGTCGTAGTTGTCATAAATGGTGCGGATGTGGGCGATCAGATCAAGTCCGTCAAGGTTGTTGTCGTCCATCCGTCCGACGAAGGGCGAGATGAAGCTGGCCCCCGCCTTGGCCGCCAGCAGTGCCTGATTGGCCGAAAAGCACAAGGTCACGTTGACCATGAATCCCTCCCCGCTCAGCACCTTGCAGGCCTTGAGGCCGTCCCAGGTCAGCGGCACCTTGACCGCGATGTTGGGGGCAATGGCAGCCAGCGCCCGGCCTTCGCTGATCATCTCGGGGGCGGTCATCGCCACCACCTCGGCCGACACCGGGCCGGCCACCATGGCGCAGATTTCCCTGGTGACTTCCAGGATGTTGCGCCCTGACTTCAGGATCAGCGAGGGGTTGGTGGTGACCCCATCGACCATGCCAAGCTCGTTCAGCTCGGCAATTGCTGCGACATCGGCGGTATCGACAAAGAATTTCATCGGTTTGGTCCTTTGCAAGGCGGGGGTGGTGTTGCCCCCGCGTTGGGCGGTGTATTAGCGCAAGATCAGCGAGCTTGAAAGAGAGACGGGGGGCGGTGCAGCAATTCGGTGCGGGCGATCTGGTCGGCGTGGTGATTACCGAGGCGCTGGGGCGCGCCCTCGGCCCGGTGCTCGATTACCACGCGCCCGAGGCCGGTTGCGGCACAGGCGATCTGGTGGCCGTGCCGCTGGGGCCGGGTCAGGTGCTGGGGGTGGTCTGGGGGCCAGGCAGCGGCGCGCTTGATCCGGCCCGGCTGCGGACGGTAATCCGGGTGTTGGACGCCCCGGCGATGAGTGCCGAGCTGCGCGCCTTTCTGGCCCGCGCCGCCGACTACACCCTGACCCCCCTGCCCTTGATGCTGCGGATGGCCACCCGTGCGCCGGGGCTGAATGATGCTCCGGCCATGCGCCGGGTTTACCGGCTGGGCAGCAGCAATGCCGCCCGCACCACCGACGCCCGCGCCCGGGTGCTGGCGGCGCTAAGCCGTTATGGCGGTGCGGCCCTGACGTTGACCGCGCTGGCCGCCGAGGCCGAGGTCAGCCCCGGCGTGATCAAGGGTCTGGTCGCGACCGGCGCGGTGATCGAGGCCGACGCCGCCCGCGATCTGCCCTACCCAAGGCTCGACCCGGATCGCGCCGGGGCATGCCTCGAAGGCGATCAGGCGGCGGCGGGCGACGCGCTGGTGGCCGCAGTGGCGCTTGGCGGCTATGGCACCACTCTGTTGCGCGGCGTCACCGGCTCGGGCAAGACCGAAGTGTATCTTGAAGCGGTAGCCGAATGCCTGCGCCAGCACCGGCAGGCGCTGGTGTTGCTGCCCGAAATTGCCCTGACGGCCGAGTTCCTGACCCGGATCGAGACACGCTTCGGGGCCCGCCCCGGCGAATGGCATTCAGGTGTGACCATGACCGAGCGCCGCCGCCTGTGGCGGATGGTGGCAGCGGGCGGCTGCCAGGTGGTGGTCGGGGCGCGTTCGGCGCTGTTCCTGCCGTTTCAAGACCTTGGCCTGATCGTGGTGGATGAGGAACACGACAGCTCCTACAAGCAGGAGGAGGGCGTGCTTTACAACGCCCGCGACATGGCGGTGCTGCGCGCCGCACTGGCGGGCTGTCCGGTGGTGCTGGCCTCGGCCACACCGTCGCTTGAATCCTGGGCCAATTGCGAGGCCGGGAAATACGCGCGCCTCGATCTCGGCGCGCGCTTCGGGGTGGCCGAACTGCCGGTGATGCGGGCAATCGACATGCGCGCGGAAAAGCTGGCGGCCAACCAGTGGATTTCTGCACCGCTGGCGCAGGCGGTAACGGCCCGGCTGGCGGCTGGCGAGCAATCGCTGCTGTTTCTCAACCGGCGCGGCTACGCGCCGGTCACGATCTGCCGCGCCTGCGGCCACCAGATCGGTTGCGACCACTGCGACGCGCGAATGGTGGAACACCGCTTTCTCAAACGCCTGGTGTGCCACCAGTGCGGCGCCACCAAGCCGCTGCCCACCACCTGCCCGGCCTGCGGCGTGAGCGGGCGGATGGCTCCGGTCGGGCCGGGAGTCGAGCGTCTGGCCGAAGAGGTGGCCGCGCGCTTTCCCAACGCGCGGGTGGCGGTGCTAGCGTCCGATCTATTCGGCTCGGCGCGGGCCCTGAAAGAGCAGATCGCGCTGATCGCGGCTGGCGGGGCCGACATCGTGATCGGCACGCAGATCGTGGCCAAGGGACACAACTTTCCCCATCTCACGCTGGTGGGCGTGATCGACGCCGATCTGGGCTTGCAAGGCTCGGACCTGCGCGCGGCTGAGCGCACCTTCCAGTTGATGCGCCAGGTGGCGGGGCGGGCCGGGCGCGGAGCGCGCCGCGGCGAGGCGCTGTTGCAGACCCACCAGCCCGGGCACGCCGTGATCCGCGCCATTCTGGGGGGCGATGAAGACGCCTTCTGGCAGGCCGAGGCAGCCGAGCGCCGGGCCGCCGGGGTGCCGCCTTACGGGCGCATGGCCGGGATCATCCTGAGTGCCACCGATCTGGCGCAGGCGTTCGACTTCGGCTCCGAACTCGCGCGCCGAGACGCCCCGCTGCGACGGATCGGAGCGCAGGTGTTCGGCCCCGCTCCGGCCCCGATCGCGCGGGTGCGCGGTCGCCACCGGGTGCGGCTGCTGGTCCGGGCCGACAAAGGTGCGCCCTTGCAGGCGGCACTGATGGAATGGCTGGGGCAGGTGAAACGCCCGCCCACCTTGCGGCTGGTGGTCGATATCGACCCGCAGAGCTTTCTCTGATACCTTCGGCCCGAAAGATTGACCTCGCGCGGGTCGTCCCCGCCGGTTCGCCTGCGGACCGGCACACGCCCAGCCGCTCGTCACTTCCTCACGGTCGTTTCTCGCTGGCACCAGCGAAGACGGCCCGGCAGGAACGGATGACCGAGTCCCCGGCGCGTCAGAACAACGGCAAACGCTTCGGCACTCAGTTGCCCGCAGCCTTGGCCATGGCCGGGCGGATGGTGTCTGCCAGGATGGCCTCGCTGATCGGGCCGGCAAAGCGCAGCACGATGGTGCCGTTGCCGTCGATCACAAAGGTTTCCGGCACGCCGTAAACCCCCCAGTCGATGCCGCTGCGCCCGGTGGTATCGGCGACCAGAGCCGTGAAGGGATTGCCGAGTTCCGCCAGAAAGCGAAGCGCATTTTCCGGCTTGTCCTTGTAGTTCACGCCGTAGATCAAGGTGCCTTCGGCCTGCATCGCCGCAAGGATCGGGTGCTCGGCGCGGCAGGGGGCGCACCAACTGGCCCAGAAGTTGACCAGCTTGACGCCGGGTTCGCGCAAGGTGGCGTCGCTGAAGGGGGCACCGTCGCCCAGCGGCGTCACCGTCAGGGCCGGTGCCGGTCGGCCGATCATCTGCGACGGCAGGCTGTCGGGGTCTTGCCGGATCATGCCGACATAGAACAGCACTGCAAGCCCCGCAAACAGCAGGGGCGGCACAAACATCAGGGGCTTAGCCATGGGTCTTTCCTTGCCGATCCTCGACTTCGCGCAGCGCTCGGCGCACCTTTGCCCCGCGCCACAGGCTGATCGCCGCCAGCGCCACGATCAGCACGATCGCCGCCGCATAGGAGGTCAGCACCGCGAACGCATATCTGCCAAGATCGGGAATCATGCCAACCTCTCGCGGGCGAGCAGCGCCTGTAGGCGGCGGCTGCGAATCTCGGTGCGGGTGCGCACCAGCACCAGGGTCACGAACAGCGCGATGAAGCCTGCAATGCTCAGCCACAGCGGATAGGCATAGACGTTCGAGACGTGCTGCTCGGCATCCAGCGACAGGCTGGCGCCCTGATGCAACCCCTGATTCCAGAAGTTGACGGCATAGCGCGACAGCACCGCGAACACCGAACCCACGATGCACAGCACCGAGGTCAGATCGGCGGCGGTGTCCGGATTGTCGATCGCCTGCCACAGCGCGATGTAGCCCAGATAGAACAGGAACAGAATCAGGAACGAGGTCAGGCGCGGATCCCAGGCCCACCACGTGCCCCACATCGGTTGGCCCCAGATCGCCCCGGTCACCAGCGCAATCATGGTGAAGGTCAGGCCGATCGGTGCCGCCGCCTTGGCCGCCAGGGCCGAGACGTGGTGCCTGCGGATCAGCCACACCAGCGAGGTCACCAGCATCATCAGCCAGGCGTTGATCGCCAGCATCGCACTTGGCACATGCAGGTAGATGATCTTGACCGTAGCACCCTGCTTGTAATCGTCGGGGGTGAAGAAGAACCCCCAGATCAGCCCGCCCAGCGTTGCCACCAGCGCCAGCGCCGTGAACCACGGCAAGACCCAGGCCGAGGTCTGCATGAACTTTTTCGGATTGGCGTATTCCCAGAGCGACATGGCGGTGACTTACGTCCTTATCCAGAAAGCCTCAACAGCTTATCACGCGAGTTTTCAGCGCAAATTGACGCGGATTGCCGCAGCCGAGGCGAACGGCAGCAGCGCCGCCACCCCGGCGGTGATTCCCGCCAGCAGCAGCAGCGGGTTGCTGACCGCCAACCCCGACGCTCCGCGTTTGACCACTTCCGCCCCGAAGATCAGGGTCGGCACATAGAGTGGCAGCACCAGCAACGACAACAACAGGCCGCCGCGCTTCAGCCCCACCGTCAGCGCCGCGCCGAACGCGCCGATCACCGACAGCGCCGGGGTGCCAAGCGCCAATGACGCCACCAGCCAGCCATAGCCCGCGCCCGGCAGGTTCAACAGCAGCCCCAGCACCGGGGCCACCAGTGTCAGCGGCAGCCCCGTCACCAGCCAATGCGCCAAGGCCTTGATCGCGACCACCCCTTCCAGCGGCATCGGCGCGGTGGCCAGCAGATCAAGCGAGCCATCCTCGAAATCCAGCGCAAAGATGCGGTCGAGCGACAACAGGCACGCGAGCAGCGCGCCAACCCACAGAATGCCGGGCGCAATCCTGGCCAGCGTCGCCCCCTCGGGGCCGACCCCAAGCGGAACCAGCACCGCCACCAGCAGAAAGAACGCGAGACCCAGACCGAAGCCGCCGCCCGCCCGCATCGCCAGCCGCAGATCGCGAATCAGGAGCGCAATCACTGGAATGCCTCGTCGAACTTCGAGGCTCGGCCACCCTCGGCCGGGGATTTCGCCTGATAGGGGGCAAGGTCGAGCACTTCGGCCTCGTCCAGCCCAAGCTCAATGTGGGTGGCGATCAGCGCCAGCCCGCCCGCCGCCAGATGGTCGCGCACCACCCCGGCGAACAGCGCCACCGACGCCGCATCAAGGCTGATGGTCGGCTCGTCCAGCACCCAGATCGGCCGCCCCGTGACCAATAGCCGCGCCAGCCCCAGCCGCCGCTTCTGTCCGGCCGAGAGATTTGCCGCCTGCCGCGCGCTGAGCTCGACCAGGTTCATCCGGCGCAACGCCTCGGCAACCGCGTCGGTGCCATAGACCGCCGCCCAGAAAGCCAGATTTTCGGCCACGGTCAGCGTTGCCTTCAGGCCGTCGGCATGGGCAGCGTAAGCCATCGCCTCGGCGGGAACCGACACCCCCCCCGCCAGCGCCGGCTGCAACCCCACCAGAGTGCGCAGGATGGTGGTCTTGCCGATCCCGTTGGGGCCACGCAGGATCAGCGCATGCCCGGCCCGCAAGGTGAAGCCGACACCTTCGAGCACGGTGATTCCACCGCGCGCGCAGGCCAGATCGGTGACATGCATTTCCATCCGATGGCGCCTAACCGATCCAGGCCTTAACGAAAGGCGAAACCGCGCCGATCACGCCGTCACCGGTAGCAGAGCGGCGGCAATGCGGCGGTCTTCGGCCAGCAACACGTTGTAGGTGCGACAGGCGGCCGGCGTGGCCATCGCCTCGACCCCGATCCCCGCAGCCTCGAGTGCAGCGCCAAACGCCCCCGGCAGCGGCTCTGACGCGTCGCCCATGCCCACCAGCAGCACATCCACCCTCCCGGCCAGCGCCAAAGCTGCGGCATTTTCGCTCAAGCCCCCCCACGGCCCCGCGCCAGAAGCCGTCACCAGCACCGGCCCCCGCAACACCTGACCGTCGATCCGGAAAAAGCCCGGCCCATAGCCGTCGATCGGCCGGGCCGTGCCATAGCTGATCTCGCGCAGCTGCATGGCGTCAGGCCTTGGGTCCGGTAACTTCGGCCCCGGTTTCGGGGTCGAGTTTGGGCTTTTCGCTGCGGTCCAGTCCGAGGAACAGAACGATGTTCTTGGCCACGAACACCGACGAATAGGTGCCCAGAATCACCCCAAAGAAGATCGCGAAGGTCAGGCCGCGAATCACATCGCCGCCGAAGATCAACAGCGCGCCCAACGAGATCAGGGTGGTGAACGAGGTCATCAGCGTGCGCGAGAGGGTCTGGTTGACCGAAATGTTCATCACGTCGCGCAGCGGCATCACCTTGTATTTGACCAGATTTTCGCGCAGCCGGTCGAACACCACCACAGTGTCGTTGATCGAATAGCCCAGAATCGTCAAGAGCGCCGCGATGATCGTCAGATCGAACTTCAACTGCAATGCGGCGAACATCCCGATGGTGATGAAGATGTCATGCACCAGCGCCGCCACCGCCCCCACCGCATACTGCCACTCGAAGCGCAACCATATGTAGATCAGGATCGCCCCGGTGGCGAGGACCATCGCCTCGATGGCCGACCAGAGCAGCTCGCCCGAAACCTTGGGCCCGACCGATTCGACCGAACTGAAGGTGATCGCCGGGTCATGCGCCTTGAGCGCGGTTTTCATCGCCGCGATCAACTCGGGCGTCACCGCCTCGGATCCCTCCAGCGCCGCGATGCGAATCTGCGCGACATGCTGATCGGCCTTGAACGACGGGTCGAACACTTCGGTGATCGCCACATCGCCGATGTCGAGCGGCTTCAAGGTGGCGCGGTAGGCCGCGACATCAACCGCGGTGGTCGATTCGGTTCGGATCGAGGTGCCGCCATTGAAGTCGATGCCGAAGTTCAGCCCCATCACCGCCCACAGCACGATCGCCAGCACCGTCAGCGCGGCCGAGCCGCCGAAGGTCAGATAGGCATGTTTGAAGAAATCGAAATGGGTGTGTTCGGGAGCGAGTCGCAGACGCAATGCCATGGCCGTTCTCCTTACACCACGATGGTCCTGGGGCGCCGCCAGGCGAACCAGAATTCGATCAGCAGCCGGGTCACGAAGAGCGCGGTGAACACCGAGGTGATGATGCCGATCCCCAAGGTGATGGCAAAGCCGCGCACCGGCCCCGCCCCCACCATGAACAGCACCATCGCCGTCACGAAGGTCGTGATGTTGGCGTCCACGATGGCCGACAGCGCGCGCTCGAAACCGATCTGGATGGCGCGCGCCGGGCCCTTCTGCACCCGCAGTTCCTCGCGGATGCGCTCGAACACCAGCACGTTGGCATCCACCGCCATGCCGATCGTCAGCACGATCCCGGCAATCCCCGGCAGCGTCAGGGTGCCGCCCACGACCGACAGCGCGGCGAAGATCAGCGCGATGTTCAGCCCTAGCGCAATGTTGGCGAACAGCCCGAACAGCCCGTATGACCCCACCATCCACAGCACCACAACCACCATCGCCACCACCGCCGCCACCCGGCCCGCGTCGATGCTGTCCTGGCCAAGCTCGGGGCCGACGGTGCGCTCTTCGAGAAAGTTCATCTCGGCAGGCAGCGCGCCCGCGCGCAGCAGCACCGCCAGCTTGGTCGATTCCTCGACCGTGAAGCGCCCGGTGATGATGCCCGAGCCGCCCGGAATGTGGCTCTGGATCACCGGCGCCGAAATCACTTCGTCGTCCAGCACGATGGCGAAGGGCGAGCCGATGTTGGCGGCGGTGTAATCGCCGAACTTGCGCGCCCCGGTCGGGTTGAAGCGGAAATTCACCGCCGGGAGGTTGTTCTGGTCGAAGGCCGGCTGGGCATCGACCAGCTCTTCGCCGGTCACCACCGGGGTAGCCTCTACGATGTAGAACACGCCCGGCTCGTCCATCGACGGCAGCAGCCGATTGCGCGCCCCCGCCGTGGCCCCGGCATCCTGGGTGCGCCCGACCACGGCGTTGAAGGTCAGCTTGGCGGTGGTGCCGATCAGCGCCTTGAGCTCGGCCGCCGAGCCGATCCCCGGCACCTGGATCAGAATCCGATCCTCGCCCTGGCGCAGGATGGTGGGCTCGCGGGTGCCGACCTCATCAACCCGGCGGCGGATGATCTCGAGGCTTTGCTGGATGGTGCGGTTGTCGGTCGCGGCCCGCTCGGGCGGCGAAAGCTGCACCACGATCACGTCACCGTCGGCGCTGACCTCGATGTCGTTCTGGCCGATCCCGGTCAGGCTGACCACCGGCCGCGCCAGCGCACCGACCGCTTGGAGCGCTGCGGCCATGCCGGCGGGGTTGGTGATCGCCACCCGCAACACCCCCGGCACCGAGGGCTGACGGCGCACCGCCCCAACCGCATCGCCCAAACCGCGCAACGCGTCGCGCACGTCGGGCCACATGCCGTCGATCCGCGCGGCATAGACATCTTCCACCTTGACCTCGGCCAGCAGGTGCGCCCCGCCGCGCAGATCGAGCCCAAGGTTCATCAGCCCCGAGGGCAGAAACCCCGGCCAGCGCGCCAGCGCCGCCGCCTGTTCCGGGGTGGCCTGCCCTCCCGCCGCCGCAATCGCCTTGGCCGCATCGTTATGGGTCTCGACCCGGCTGTAGAAAAGATTGGGCATGGCGTAGATCAGACCAAGGGCGCAGATGCCCCAGATCATCGCGCGCTTCCAGAGCGGAGTGTTCATGGTGTCAGCAATCTGTCATCTGGCCAACGGTCAGGCGGCGGTGGCGGGTTCGGTCTTCGACATCACCTGGGCGATCGAGCTGCGCAGGACGCGCACCTTGACGCCATCGGCGATTTCGACCTCGAGCACACCATCGTCGTTGACCTTGGCCACCTTGCCCAGAATCCCGCCCTGGGTCAGCACCTGATCACCGCGCCGCAGCGCCTCGACCATGGCCTTGTGCTCCTTGGCCTTTTTCTGCTGTGGCCGGATCAGCAGGAAATACATGATCCCGAAAATCAGGACCAGCGGCATGAAGCCCGAGAGGGCACCAAAGGCACCGCCACCAGCGGCGGCCTGGGCGTAAGCGGGAGTAATCAGCATCGGTCATCCTTTTGGCGGTGGCGGCGCGCGTGCGCCCGCAAAATTCAGGCCGCACCCTAGCCGCGAGGCCGCCCGAGCGCAAGGCAGAGCGCGCCGGCACCCATGTCAGGAAAGCAACGTCAGTGTCATGCTGATCTCGGCCTTCAGCAGTTTTGAAATCGGGCAGCCGACCTTGGCCTTGGCGGCCGCGGCACGCAGCACCGCCGCATCGCCCTTTGCACTCAGCGCCACGTCAAGATGCACCGCGGTGATCTGGGCCGCGCCATCGACCCGCCCCAGCGTCACGTGCGACGCGCTTTCGATGCGATCGGGCACGATACCACTTTCCCCGAGGATGTTCGACAGCGCCATCGAGAAACAGGCCGCATGCGCCGCCCCGATCAACTCTTCCGGGTTGGTGCCGGGGTGATCTTCAAACCGCGTATTGAAGCCGTAGTGCACCGCCTTCAGCGCCCCGCTTTCGGTGGACACCAGACCCTTGCCCGCCTTGAGGTTGCCGCTCCATACCGCCGAACCCGTTCTGACCGACATGCCGCCCTCCGCCCCTTTGTGACCGTTGCCAGCAACACATAGCCCATTCCTGCCGCAGCGCAATATCGTCGCGCGCGGCAGCCGCAGTTGACGTCTGACAGGATTTCCTTTAACGCCATTCCATCCCTTAAGGGAACGGACGCCGGGACGCCCGGACAAGCAGCGTCCCTTATATCATTGCGGTCCGATACCGCATTCACAGGACGCCCATGACCAAATTTTCCGACCTCGCGCTGGATCCGCGCGTGCTGCAAGCCGTGCAGGAAGCCGGCTACGAGACGCCCACCCCGATCCAGGCGCAGGCGATTCCACATGCGCTGGCGGGTCGTGACGTTCTTGGCATTGCCCAGACCGGCACCGGCAAGACCGCAAGCTTCGTTCTGCCGATGATCACCCTGCTGGGTCAGGGCCGGGCCAAGGCGCGGATGCCGCGCTCGCTGGTGCTGTGCCCGACTCGCGAACTGGCGGCGCAAGTCGCCGAAAACTTCGAGATCTACGCCAAATATTCCAAACTGTCCAAGGCCTTGCTGATCGGCGGTGTGTCGTTTGGCGAACAGGACAAGCTGATCGACCGCGGGGTTGACGTGCTGATCGCGACACCGGGTCGGCTGCTTGACCACCACGAGCGCGGCAAGCTGTTGCTGAACGGCGTGCAGATCATGGTGGTGGACGAAGCCGACCGGATGCTGGACATGGGTTTCATTCCCGACATCGAGCGCATCTTCGCGCTGACCCCGTTCACCCGTCAGACTTTTTTCTATTCCGCCACCATGGCCCCCGAGATCGAGCGCATCACCAATGAGTTCCTCTCGAATGCCGTCAAGATCGAAGTGGCGCGGCAGGCAACCTCGGCCGAGACCATCGAGCAGCGCCTGATCCGCATCACCCCTTCGCGCAAGGACCGCAGCTTTGCCGACAAGCGCGAAGTGCTGCGCGCCCTGATCCGCAGCGAAGGCGAGGCCTGCACGAACGCGATCATCTTCTGCAACCGCAAGATGGATGTCGATGTGGTGGCGAAGTCATTGAAACAGCATGGCTTCAACGCCGCGCCGATTCACGGCGATCTGGATCAGTCGGTGCGCACCCGCACCCTCGACGGCTTTCGCGATGGCACCCTTCACCTGCTGGTGGCCTCGGATGTGGCGGCCCGCGGGCTCGATATTCCGGCGGTGAGCCACATCTTCAACTTCGACGTGCCCAGCCACCCCGAAGATTACGTTCACCGCATCGGTCGCACCGGGCGGGCCGGGCGCTCGGGCAAGGCGATCACCATCGCCACTCCTGCGGACGACAAATACCTGGCCGCGATCGAGCAACTGGTCAAGCAGCCAATCCCGCAGGGCACCCTGCCCGAGGGTTTCGTGTTGACCGAATCCGATGCCATGGACGCGCCGCGGGCGGTCAGACGTGACGAGGGCAAGCCCGCGCGTGGTCGGGGCCGCAGCGGTGGCAGCCGCGAACGGGGCCATGACCGCCACGAGCCGCGCCCGCCCCGCGCCGAAACCCCCGCGCCGGTCGCGCCGACCCCCGCGCCCGAAGTGCAGCCCGAGCGCGAGGTCGTGGCGGCGCGCGCCGAGCGCCCGGCGCCGCCGCGCCATGAGGCACCGCGAGACACCCGCCGCGACGAGCACAACCGGGACCGGCGCGAAACGCGCGGCACCTCGGTGGTGGGCCTGGGCGATCACGTGCCCGATTTCATCCGGCGCAGCTTTCGCATCGCCCCCGCCGCGCCCGATACCCCCGACAGCGACGACCCGGACGAAAGCGACAAGGGCTAGCGCCGACGTGGTCGCGATCAGCCTTCTTGCAGGCGGCTTACCACCACCACCACTTCAGGCTTCTTGCCGATTTCCTCCATCGCCACCTGGCGCACGATGCGACGGATCGCATCGTCAAGCTTGTCGTCGTCGCGCAGCAGCTTGGCCCCGGCCTTGGTCAGAAATTCGGCCAGTTCGTCCTCGATCTCGTCCGCCAGCGGGCTGCCATGCTTGCCATGGTCCGCCAGGCCCATCAGCTCGACCCATGGTTCCCCCAGCGGCGCATCGGTCTCGTCCAGGATTACCGTCACCAGCACCAGGCCGTTCATCGCCATCCGCAGCCGGTCGCGCACCACCCCGTCCCGCGCCCCGATCAGCACCGAGCCGTCAACGTAGCGCCGCCCAGTCTCGATGAACTCGGTAACGTCGGGGGCGTCACCGGTCAGATCGGCCATCATGCCGTTGGAAACCACCTCGGCGACAATGCCGCTGGCCAGCGCGACCCGGGTGTGTTCGCGCAGGTGGCGGTGCTCCCCATGCATCGGCACCAGCATCTTCGGTGCAAGGATCGCATGCACGGCCTGAAGATCGGGCCGGTTGGCGTGGCCCGACACGTGATAGCGGCCCTCGTCATCGTTGACCACGTCAACGCCCATCTCGCTGAACGCGTTCATCACATGGATCACGCCGCGCTCGTTGCCGGGGATGGTTTTTGACGAGAACAGGAACAAGTCGCCCTCTTTCATCTCAAGCCCGAGATACTTGCCGCGCGCCAGTTGCGCGCTGGCGGCGCGGCGCTCGCCCTGACTACCGGTCACGATCAGCATCAGATTGCCGCGCGGCACTTCGAGCGCCTGCTCGGCCGTGACCAGCGGCGGCATTGAGCTCAGCACGCCCGTCTCTTGCGCCACCTTGACCATGCGCTGCATCGCCCGCCCCAGCAGACAGACCGAGCGATCGGCGGCCCGCGCCGCCTCGGCCAGGGTTTTCAGCCGCGCCACGTTCGAGGCAAACGTGGTGGCCACCACCATGCCATGGGCACTTTTGATCAGATCGCGGATCGGATCGCGCAGGGTCATTTCCGAGCGTCCGGGGTGCAGCGCGAAGATGTTGGTCGAATCACAGATCAGCGCCTGCACCGGGCGCTCGGCGGCAATGGCGCGAAAGGCGGCAACGTCCCACGGCTCGCCCACCAGCGGGGACGGGTCGAGCTTGAAGTCGCCGGTATGCACCAGCCGCCCGGCCGGGGTGTCGATGATCAGAGTTGAGCATTCCGGGATCGAGTGGCTGATCGGCACGAACTGCACCTTGAACGGCCCGGCCTCGACCACCATCGGGCGGGGTGCTACCACCGTGATGGCGTCAACCGGATGACCGAATTCCTCGAATTTCAGCCGCCCTATCCCGGCAGTAAAGCGACGGGCATAGATCGGCGCTTTCAGGCGCGGCCAGAGGAGGCCAAGCGCACCGATATGGTCTTCGTGGGCATGGGTGATGAAGATCGCCTCGATCCGGTCTGCACGCGCCTCGAGCCAGGCGATGTCGGGCAGGATCAGATCGACACCGGGGCCGCTGTCCATGTCTGGAAATGTCACCCCCAGATCGACCACGATCAACCGCTCGCGGCCCTCGGGCCCGTAACCATAGACGTAGCAGTTCATGCCAATCTCCCCCGCGCCGCCGAGGGGAAGGTAGATCAGTCGGTTGGTCGTCATTCGCAGTCCAGTTCCTTGTTCAGACGATTGATGAGCACGAGACCATGGATGGTCAGATCGTCCTCGACAGCATCGAAAAGTTTGGTTCCCTGTTGAAACAGGGGGGCAAGGCCGCCCGTGGCAATGACCTTCATCGGGGCGTCGCGGGCATCGCGGATGCGCTTCACGATGCCCTCGGCAAGGCCGATATAGCCCCAATACACGCCCGACTGCATACAGGCCACCGTATTCGTGCCGATCACGGTCTGCGGGTGGGTGACATCGACATGCGGCAGGGCCGCGGCCGAGGCGTGCAGCGCTTCAAGCGACAGGTTGACGCCGGGCGCGATCACCCCGCCGATATAGGCCCCATCGGTATCGACCACGTCAAAGGTGGTGGCTGTGCCGAAATCGACCACGATCAGGTTGCCGCCATGGCGGTCGAACCCGGCCACGGTGTTGACCAGCCGGTCCGACCCGACCACCGCGCCCGGATCAACCCGCGGCGGCACCGGCAGGCGACACTCGGGCTTGCCCACCACCAGCGGGCGGCAGTCGAAATAGCGGTTGCACAGCACCCGCAGATTGAACACCACCCGCGGCACGGTGGACGAGATGATGGCGTGGTGGATCTCGACCCTCAGTCCGGTCAGCGTGATCAGGCTCCGCAGCCAGACGAAATATTCGTCCGCCGTGCGCTTGTGATCGGTGGCCATGCGCCAGGTCGCCAGAAACCGGCTGCCGTCCCAGATCGCAAACACCGTGTTGGTGTTGCCGCAGTCGATTGCCAAAAGCATGTCGCCCCCTGTGGGTTGCCGCGCGCCGGGTTGCCCCAGGCCCAGTGTCGCGCAATTCGGGTCAGAAGAAAACCTCGGCGGCGGGAATTGCCACCCTGCCGGCAGCGGTGACCAGCACCAGCGCGCCCTGCGCGTCCACCGTCTCGAAGATGCCGCTTTGCACGTTGCCCCCGGTGCGGGCGTGGACCGTTTGGCCGAGCCGCGCGGCATGGCGCAGCCACTCGGCCCGCAGCGGTGCAAAACCCTGCGCCACGAACACCGCCTCCCACCGCGCCCAGGCCGGAGCGAGGGCCGCAAGAACGGCCACGGGGGTCAGCCGCAGCCCGGTTTCGGCCAGCAGACTGACCGGGTGCCGGGCCTCGGGCTCGAGCAGGCCGGGATCAGGGGCCGAGATCAGGTTGACCCCGAAACCGATCACCAGATGCGCCACACCAACGCCCTGCCCCACGCTTTCCAGCAGGATACCCGCCAGCTTGCCGCCGTTGAGCAGCACGTCATTGGGCCATTTCAGCGCAAACCCCTGCGGCAGTCCGGTCAACCCGACCAGTGCCTCGCGCAGCGCCAGCGCGGCGGCAAAGGAGCGCAGCGCCACCATGTGCGCCGGTTCCGGCGGCTGCATCACCAATGAGGCGCAGAAATTACCCGGCGGGCTGACCCAGGCCCGCCCGCGCCGCCCGCGCCCGGCGCTCTGGCGCTGCGCCAGCACCCAGGCCGGGCCGCTCAGGCCCGCGCTTGCCAGCCGCCCAGCCTCGGCGTTGGTGCTGTCAACGCTATCGAGCACATGACGCCCGACGCCTTCGGGCCAGCGCTCGTCAGCGGACAAGTGCTTCGGCCGCAACCGCCGCCAGGGGGTCGATGCCGAACAGGTTGATCACCCCCAGCACCATCACCGCCGCCATCGCCATCAGCACCACCCACTGCGCCGGGGCCATGCGGCTTTCGGTGCCATCGGCTTCCTTGCCGAAATACATGTAGAACACGATGCGGATATAGTAGAACGCCGCAATCACCGAGGCGATCACGCCGATGATCGCGAGCCAGGTGAGGTTGGCGTCGATTGCGGCCTTCAGCACGTAGAACTTACCAAAGAACCCCAGGAGCGGCGGCACCCCGGCCAGGCTGAACATCAACAATAGCACCGCCAGCGACTTCAGCGGCTCGGCCTTGGCGAACAGATGGAGCGAGTCGATGGTCGTGATCGGCTTGCCGTCCTTCTCCATCGACAGAATGAACGCAAAGGTGCCGACGTTCATCGCGACATAGATCACCATATAGACCAGAGTCGATTGCACCCCCAGCGCCGTCCCCGCCGCCAGCCCCAGCAGCGCAAAGCCCATGTGCACGATCGAGGAATAGGCCATCAGCCGCTTGATGTCGCGCTGCCCGATCCCGGCGATCGAGCCCAGCACCATCGAGGCCAGCGCCAGCACCGCCACCACCTGGGTCCATTGCGCCGGAATCGCACCAAACGCGTCGAACATCAGCCGCACGATCATCACCATCGCCGCCACCTTGGGGGCGGTGGCGAACAGCGCCGTCACCGGCGTCGGCGCGCCTTCATAGACATCGGGCGTCCACATGTGGAACGGCACCGCCGAGACCTTGAACGCCAGCCCGGCCAGCATGAATACCAGCCCGAACAGCAGCCCCAGCGGCAGTTCGCCGGTCAGCGTGGACAGAATGCCGTCAAACTGGGTGGTGCCGGCAAAGCCATACGTCAGCGACGCCCCGTAAAGGAAGATCCCCGAAGACAACGCCCCGAGCACAAAGTATTTCAGCCCCGCCTCGGTCGATTTCGGGCTTTCGCGGCGCAGCGCCGCCAGCACGTAAAGCGCCAGCGACTGCAACTCGAGCCCCATGTAAACCGTCATCAGGTTGGCGGCCGAGACCATCACCATCATGCCGACCACCGCCAGCGCGATCAGGATCGGAGTCTCGAACCGGCCGAGGCCCCGGCGCGCCATGTAATCCTGGCTCATCGCCAGCACGGCGGCAGCGGACAGCAGCACCGTCACCTTGGCAAAACGCGCCAGCGGATCGTCGATCAGCATGCCGCCAAAGGCGCTGCGCGAGCCGCTGCCGCCCAGCCCGATCCAGATCGCCAGCACGACGAACGCCGCCACCGTGGCCCAGGTCAGGACCGGCGCGGTGCCGTCCTTGCTGGTGAAGGCGCCGTAAAGCAAGGCGACCATGGCAAAGACCGAAAGAGCGACCTCGGGCAGGACAGTGGTGAAATCAGCAGGGGTCATCGTTTTCCGTCCCTCAATTCGCAACCGCGGGCAGTGCCGCGTGATAATCGGCCGCAAGCGCACTTACCGAGGGGCCGATGAGATCGGTCACCAGGCTTGGATAGAGGCCGACCAGCAGGGTCATGGCGATCAGCGGGGCAAAGATCAGCCACTCGCGGCGCGACATGTCGGTGATGGTTTTCAGCACTTCCTTGATCAGATCGCCGAACACCACCCGGCGGTAAAGCCACAGGGTGTAGGCCGCCGACAGGATCATGCCGGTGGCCGCCAGCACCGCCACCCAGGTATTGACCTGAAATGCCCCGATCAGGATCAGGAACTCGCCCACGAAGCCCGAGGTGCCCGGCAGCCCGACGTTGGCCATCGAGAAAAACATGAACACGAGCGCGTAGGCGGGCATTCGGTTGACCAGACCACCGTAGGCTTCGATCTCGCGGGTGTGCATCCGGTCGTAGATCACGCCGACGCACAAGAACAGCGCCCCAGCGACGAAGCCGTGGCTCAGCATCTGCACGATCGAGCCATCGACCCCCTGCTGGTTGACCGAAAAAATGCCGATCGTGACATAGCCCATGTGCGCCACCGAACTGTAGGCGATCAGCTTTTTCATGTCGGTCTGGGCCAGCGCTACCAGGCTGGTGTAGATGATCGCGATCACGCTCAGGGTGAACATCAGCGGCGTCAACACGTCGGATCCGACCGGGAACATCGGCAGCGAGAACCGCAAGAGACCGTAGCCGCCCATCTTTAGCATGATCGAGGCCAGGATCACCGAGCCCGCAGTCGGGGCCTGCACGTGGGCATCGGGCAGCCAGGTGTGCACCGGCCACATCGGAAGCTTGACCGCAAAGCTGGCGAGGAACGCCAGAAACAGCAGGGTCTGCAATCCGCCCTCAATCGGAATCCCCAGCACCGAGATCGTCTCGTGGGCAAAATCATGGTTCATCAACGCCACTACATCGGTGGTGCCCGCCTCGACATACATCAGGATCAGCGCCACCAGCATCAGCACCGAGCCGAGGAAGGTATAGAGAAAGAACTTCAGCGCAGCATAGACCCGCTCCTTGCCACCCCAGATGCCGATGATCAGGAACATCGGGATCAGGCCGCCTTCAAAGAACAGGTAGAACAGCACCAGATCAAGCGCCGTGAACACCCCGATCATCAGGGTTTCCAGTAGCAGAAAGGCGATCATGTATTCCTTGACCCGCACCGTCACTGGCCAGCAGGCCAGAATTGTGATCGGCATGAGGAAGGTGGTCAGCATCACGAACAGCACCGAAATGCCATCAACGCCCATCTTGTACTTCAGTCCGAGAATCCAGGTGCGATCCTCGACGAACTGCATGCCGGTGTCGGCGGGGTCGAACCCCGCCAGCACGAACAGCGACACAAGGAAGGTGGCCGAGGTCGCCAGCAGCGCCAGCCACTTGGCGTTGAGCGCCGCCGCCTCGTCGTCGCCGCGCAGGAACAGCGCCAGGATCGCCGCCGCCACACTCGGGATGAAGGTGATGATGGAAAGCAGATTGGCCATCACTGCGCCCCCCCCTGAAGTGTCATCCAGGTGGCAAGGATCACGATCCCGGCCACCATTGCGAAGGCGTAGTGGAACACAAAACCCGATTGCAGACGCCCGGCCAGCCGGGTCAGCATCGGAATGATCCCCATCGCCACCCCATTGATCGTGCCGTCAATCACCGAGCCGTCGCCGCGCCGCCACAACACCCCGCCGATCCACTTGGCGATCCGGGTGAAGACCAGTTCGTAAAGCTCGTCGAAATACCACTTGTTCAGCACGAACAGGTAGAGTGGGCGCAGCCGCTGCGCCATCAGTGCCGGAAGCGCAGTCACCCGGACATAGAACAGCCAGGCCACTGCAAAACCCAGTACCATCGCGATGAACGGCGCCACCTTCACCCAGAACGGCACCTGATGGGCCTCGTGGATCACGTGGTTGTCCGGCCCGATCGCAATCGCGCCTTGTGGGACCGCCGCAACGGCGGCAACGGCGGCTTCGGGGGCTACCGTCGCATCGGAAGCAACCGTCGAGTCGGCAGCGATGCCCTCGCTGGCAACGGCTTGGCTTTCCGCTTGCAGCCCGAACCAGTCGCGCATCTTTTCTTCGTCACCAAAGAACACGCCATACCAGATCATCCCGGCAAAGGTCGCGCCAAGCGCCAGAACCCCTAGCGGGATCAGCATGTTGAGCGGGCTTTCCTTGGCGTGCTCGTGCTTGTGGTGATCGCCGCGCGCGGTGCCGTAGAAGGTCATGAACATCAGCCGCCAGCTATAGAAGGTGGTCATGAAGGCGGTGATCACCAGCACCCAGAACGCAAGCTGCGAGCCGGTGAAGGTTGCCTCGATGATGGCATCCTTGGACAGAAACCCGGCAAAGCCGATCTCGGTGCCCGGAATCCCGACCCCGGTGATGGCCAGGGTGCCGATCATCATGGCGGCGAAGGTCAGCGGGATCTTGCGCCGCAAGCCGCCGTAAGCGCGCATGTCCTGCTCGTGGTGCATCGCGGTGATCACCGAGCCCGCACCCAGAAACAGCATGCCCTTGAAGAAGGCGTGGGTGAAAAGGTGGAACATCGCCACCGAATAGACCCCCATCCCGGCGGCCACGAACATGTAGCCAAGCTGGCTGCAAGTCGAATAGGCGATCACCCGCTTGATGTCGTTCTGCACCAGCCCCACGGTCGCGGCAAAGAACGCGGTCGCAGCCCCGATCACCACGATCAGGGTCCGGGCATCGGGGGCCACCTCGTAGATCGGCGACATCCGGCAGACCAGGAACACCCCGGCAGTGACCATGGTCGCGGCATGGATCAGAGCCGAAACCGGGGTCGGGCCTTCCATCGCGTCGGGCAGCCAGGTGTGCAGGAACAGTTGCGCCGATTTCCCCATCGCGCCGATGAACAGCAGCACCCCCGCCAGAGTGGCGGCGTTCCAGGTGGTCCACAGGAAGGTCAGCCGGGTATCCGCCAGCGCCGGGGCGGCGGCAAACACATCGTCGAACCGGATCGAGTCGGTCAGGAAGTAAAGCGCGAAAATCCCGAGGGCAAAACCGAAGTCGCCCACCCGGTTGACCACGAAAGCCTTGATCGCGGCGGCATTGGCGCTTGGCTTCTTGTAGTAGAAGCCGATCAGCAAATACGAGGCGACACCCACCCCTTCCCAACCGAAATACATCTGCACCAGATCATCGGCCGTCACCAGCGCCAGCATGGCGAAGGTGAAGAACGAAAGATAGGCAAAGAACCGCGCCTTGTAGCGCTGGTCGTGGCCGAAATTCTCGTCATGCGCCATGTAGCCAAAGCTGTAGAGGTGCACCACCGCCGACACCGTGGTCACCACCACCAGCATGATCGCGGTCAGCCGGTCCAGCCGGATCGCCCATTCGGTGGCCAGCGTGCCCGACTGGATCCAGCGCATCAGGACGACATGGGTGGTCTCGCCGTCGAAGGTCAGGAAGATGGTCCAGCTCAGCGCCGCCGCGAGGAACACCAGGGCGGTGGTGATCACCTGCCCGACCTGCTCGCCAAACAGCCGCCAGCCGAAGCCGCAGATCAGCGCACCGATCAGTGGCGCCAGAAGAATGATCGTTGCCATGAGCCTAGCCCTTCATCACGTTGGCGTCTTCGACGTCGATACTGCCGCGGATACGGTGGAAACTGACCAGGATCGCCAGCCCGATCGCCGCCTCGGCGGCGGCCACGGTCAGCACGAAGATGGTGAAGACCTGCCCCACCAGATCGCCCATGAAGCTGGAAAAGGCCACCAGGTTGATGTTCACCGCCAGCAGCATCAGCTCGATCGACATCAGGATGACGATGACGTTCCGGCGGTTGAGAAAGATGCCGAAGATGCCGATCACGAACAGCACCGCTGCCACTGTCAGGTAATGTCCTATTCCAACCATTTCTCAGTCCCTCCGGGTCGTTCCCGTCATGTGTCGTGGTAGCCGCCGCGCGGGCGACCCGCTGGTTCAGAGCCCCTGCCCCGGCTTGATGTCCTTGAGTTCCATCGCCTTTGCCGGATCGCGCCACATCTGGTGCAGCACGTTCTGGCGCTTGACGTCCTTGCGGTGGCGCAGCGTCAGCACGATCGCGCCAATCATCGCCACCAGCAGCACCAGCCCGGCCAACTGGAACAACAGCAGATACTGGTCATAGAGCAGCAGCCCCAGCGCGCGGGTGTTTTCGACCTGCACCAGATCGGGGGTCACCGCCTGGCGCAGCGCGGGGGCACCATCGGCGGTGACCCAGATCCAAAGCGCGACACTGAACTCGACCAGCAGCACAAAGCCGATCAGCACCGCCACCGGCACGAATTCCGACAGCTTGCCGCGCAGTTCGGCAAAGTTGATGTCGAGCATCATCACCACGAACAGGAACAGCACCGCCACCGCGCCGACATAGACGATCACCAGAAGCATCGCCACGAACTCGGCCCCGAGCAGCACGAACAACCCGGCCGAGGAAATGAACGCGAGAATCAGCCACAGCACCGCATGCACCGGGTTGGGCGAGACAGTGACCATCAGCCCAGCCACCACCGCCCCGAAGGAAAACAGATAAAAGGCCATATCGGCAACGGTCATGCGCTTTTCTCCTCGTGCTCGGTAAAGACGGAATGGGCGATTTCCAGCGCCTTCTGCATGGCGGGCAGGCCGCCGAACATGCTCATCTGCCAGATCACTTCAGCGACCTCGCGCTTGCTGGCCCCGGCGGCCAGCGCGTTGCGGATGGTCAGGCGCAACTGCGGCTCGGCCTGGGCGCCAAGCACCGTCAGCGCCGCAATCGTGACCAAAAGCCGGGTGCGCGCATCCAGCCCCTCGGGGTTGAAGGTCTTGCCGAACCACGCTTCCTGCATCTCGCGCGGCATCACCGGGAACAGCTTCTCGAAGCCGTTCACGTCGATCCCTTCCAGCGCAGGCGCGAAAGCCTTGGCCATCTGCCGGCCCTGCTCCATCATCTGCTTGAAAATCTGGTTGAAGGTCTCGTTCATCTGTACGGCGCGTCCTGGCCAAGGTTGCGGGCGATCTCGGCTTCCCAGCGGGCGCCGTTGGCCAGCAGCCGGTCCTTGTTGTAGTAAAGCTCTTCTCGGGTCTCGGTTGCGTATTCGAAATTCGGCCCCTCGACGATGGCATCCACCGGGCAGGCCTCCTGGCAGAAACCGCAGTAGATGCATTTGGTCATGTCGATGTCGTAGCGGGTGGTGCGGCGGCTGCCGTCCTCGCGGGGCTCGGCGTCGATGGTGATCGCCTGCGCCGGGCAGATCGCTTCACAAAGCTTGCAGGCGATGCAGCGTTCCTCCCCGCTCGGATAGCGCCGCAGCGCGTGTTCACCGCGAAAGCGGGGCGACAGCGGCCCTTTCTCGTGAGGGTAGTTCAGGGTGGCCTTGGGGGCGAAGAAATACTTCAGCCCCAGCTTCATCCCGATCCAGAAATCCCACAGCAGAAAGTATTTCGCGGCGCGGGTGTAATCGACCGTGCGAACCGGACCCATCTTCAAACCCCCATCGTCCAGCGCGCCCAAAAGCCGCCGAGCACTTCGTATTTCGCCAGAAACGCCACCAGCACCACCCAGCCCAGGCTCAGCGGCAAGAACACCTTCCAGCCGATCCGCATCAACTGGTCGTAGCGGTAGCGCGGCACGATCGCCTTCACCATGGCGAACATGAAGAAGAAGAACGCCATCTTGCCGACCATCCACAGCACCCCGTCGGGCAGCCCGGGGATCGGCGACAGCCAGCCGCCGAAGAACAGAAGGCTGATCAGCGCGCACATCAGGAAGATAGAAATGTATTCGCCGGCCATGAACAGCAGATACGGGGTCGAGGAATATTCGACCATGAACCCCGCCACCAGTTCCGATTCTGCCTCGGGCAGATCGAACGGCGGGCGGTTGGTTTCGGCCAGCGACGACACAAAGAACAGCACCATCATCGGCAGGTGCGGCAGCCAATACCAGTTGAGCAGCCCGTAGTTGCCGCTCTGGGCCTGCACGATGGCCGAGAAGTTCATCGAACCGGTCGAAATGATGATGCCAATGATGATCAGCCCCAGCGACACCTCATAGGAAATCATCTGCGCGGCGGACCGCAAGCTGCCGAGGAACGGGTATTTCGAGTTCGACGCCCAGCCCCCCATGATCACGCCGTAAACCTCGAGGCTCGAGATCGCGAAGATGAACAGGATTGCCACGTTGATGTCGGCCAACACCCAGCCCGGATTGAATGGAATCACCGCCCAGGCCACCACCGCCAGCACGAAAGCCAGCATCGGAGCCAGAAAATAGACCCAGCGATCCGCCCCGGCCGGGATCACGATTTCCTTGACCACGTATTTCAGCGCATCGGCCACCGATTGCAGCAGCCCGAAAGCCCCCACCACGTTCGGCCCCTTGCGCATCTGCACCGCGGCCCAGATCTTGCGGTCGCCGTAAACCAGAAACAGCAGGCTGATCATCACGAAGGCGATGATCAAAAGGCTTTGCGCCACGATCAGGATCGTGATCCCCAGCCCTGTTTGCAAAAAGTCAGCCATTCGTCCCTCGCATCCCTACGCATTCCTGGTCGTCAGATCGTCGGTATTCCCTGCGCGCCGCAATCGCGCACCGTCACTTCGGCGTCGATGGCCTTCAGCCCCCGGGGCAGCGCCGCCGAGATGGTGTAAACCGCATCGCCGCGCCAATTGCCAGCCTCTTGCGCCACATTGGTGCGCACGTGGCGCGCAAACCCGAAACCCCGGATCAGCGCGTATTGTGCCGCCGCACAGCGGGCGTAGGTGGCGACGTCCTCGCGGTCGCGCGCGCCGGTCATCGCCACCCGAAAGTTCACCAGATCGCCATCGAGCAGGATGGTCTCGATCCCGCCGTAAACCGGGGTAAAATCGCCCTGCGCCGCGGCCGTATCCCGCGCGCAGCCCGCCAGACCCGCCGTCGCGAGCATCAGGGTTGCGGCAAAGGCGCGAGGCGGATGCACGGCTTACTCCGCCGCCAGCGCGATCTTGGCCCGCGCCTTGGCCAGCGCCGACAGCTCGGCCATCACTTCGCTGGCGCGGGCAATCGGGTTGGTCAGGTAGAAGTCACTGATCACATTGCGAAAATCGGCCTTGGCCGGAGCCCGCAGCGGCACCATTTCCCAAGCGTTCACCGGTACCTGATCGACCGCCCCCAGATGCGGATGCGCCGTCACCAGCGCCCGCCGCAAGGCCGCCAGATTGTCCCAGGCCAGCGCCGCCCCCAGTTCCCCCGACAGCGCGCGCAGGATCGCCCAGTTTTCCTTGGCCTCGCCGGGGCCAAACCCGGCGCGGGCTGCCAGTTGCGGGCGACCTTCGGTGTTGACGAACAAGCCGCTTTCCTCGGTGTAGGCGGCTCCCGGCAGGATGATGTCGGCGCGGTGCGCGCCACGGTCGCCGTGGCTGCCCTGATAGATCACCACCGGCCCCGGTGCGATGTCGATCTCGTCGGCCCCGAGGTTATAGACAACCTCGGCCCCGTCGAGCGCGGCATCGAGCCCGCCTTCGGTCACCGCGCCGAGGTCCATCGCACCGACCCGCGCGGCGGCGGTGTGCAGCACCAGAAGCCTGGCCCCCATGGCCTGGCAAATCTGCATCGCTTGCGCCAGCACCGCCTCGCCATCGGCCTCATTGATCGCCCCTTGCCCGAGGATCACGATCCCCGGCTTGCCGTCGGGGCCGCTGTCCTGTGCCAGCTTGACCTGGGCCAGCAGCGCCGCCCGGTCGGTGCCGAAATGGCTGTAGTCATAGGTCAGATCGAAGGCCGCGCCGATCAGCCCGACCTGCGCCCCTTTGGTCCAGGCCTTGCGGATGCGGGCATTCAGCACCGGCGCCTCGTTGCGCGGGTTGGTGCCGATCAGCAGGATGCTCTGCGCGTTGTCGATATCCTCGATCCTGGCGGTGCCGACATAAGCCGAGCGGTTGCCCGCCGGAAGTCGCGCACCATCGGTGCGGCATTCGACCTTGCCACCCATACCTTCGATCAGGGTTTTCAGGCTGTAGATCGCCTCGACCGGGGCCAGATCGCCAACGATCCCGGCCACCTTGCGGTCCTTCATTGCCGCCGCCGCCGCCGCCAGCGCCTCGGGCCAACTTGCCTTGCGCAGCTTGCCGTTTTCACGGATGTAAGGCACGTCCAGCCGCTGCCGACGCAACCCGTCCCAGATGAAGCGGGTCTTGTCGGAAATCCATTCCTCGTTCACGCCGTCATTGTTGCGCGGCAGAATCCGCATCACTTCGCGGCCCTTGGTATCGACCCGGATGTTCGAGCCAAGCGCATCCATCACGTCGATCGATTCGGTCTTGGTCAGCTCCCACGGCCGGGCGGTAAAGGCATAGGGTTTCGAGGTCAGCGCACCCACCGGGCACAGATCAATCACGTTGCCTTGCAGGTTGCTGTCCAGCGTGAGACCGAGATAGGTGGTGATCTCGGCATCCTCGCCGCGCCCGGTCTGGCCCATTTGCAGAATGCCCGCCACTTCCGAGGTAAAGCGCACGCAGCGGGTGCAGGAAATGCAGCGGGTCATTTTGGTGGCCACCAGCGGGCCAAGGTCGAGGTCTTCACTGGCCCGCTTGGGCTCGCGGTAGCGCGAGGAATCGAGCCCGAACGCCATCGCCTGATCCTGCAAGTCGCACTCGCCGCCCTGATCGCAGATCGGGCAATCGAGCGGGTGGTTGATCAGCAAGAACTCCATCACCCCTTCGCGGGCGCGCTTGACCATCGGGCTGTTGGTCTTGACCACCGGCGGCTCGCCGTTCGGGCCGGGGCGCAGATCGCGCACCTGCATGGCGCAGCTTGCGGTCGGCTTGGGCGGACCGCCCATCACCTCGACCAGACACATCCGGCAGTTGCCCGCGATCGACAGGCGCTCGTGGTAGCAAAAGCGCGGCACCTGCACCCCGGCCACTTCGCAAGCCTGAAGCAGCGTCATCGCCCCATTGACCTCGACCACGGTGCCGTCGATGCTGATTTTCTTGAGGTTGGTCATGCTCTTACTCCGCCGCCATCGCGCCCATGCGCCCGCTCTTCTTGGCCTTGATGCGGTCTTCGATCTCACCCCGGAACGCCCGCACCAGGCCTTGGATCGGCCAGGCCGAGGCATCACCAAGGGCGCAGATGGTGTGGCCCTCGACCTGCTTGGTGACCGACAGCAGCATGTCGATTTCTTCCAGCTCGGCCTCGCCGCGCACCAGCCGGTCCATCACCCGCATCATCCAGCCGGTGCCCTCGCGGCACGGGGTGCATTGGCCGCAGCTTTCGTGATTGTAGAATTTCGACAGCCGCCACACCGCCTTGATCACGTCGGTCGATTGATCCATCACGATCACCGCCGCGGTGCCGAGCCCCGAGCCAAGCGCGCGCAGCCCATCGAAATCCATCACCGCCTCGTCGCACTGCGCCGCCGTCAGCATCGGCACCGACGAGCCACCGGGGATCACCGCCTTGAGGTTCTTCCAGCCGCCGCGCACCCCGCCGCAATGGCGGTCGAGCAGCTCGCGCAAGCTGATCGACATCGCATCCTCGACCACGCAGGGGTTCATCACATGGCCCGAGATGCCAAACAGCTTGGTGCCGGTGTTGTTGGGCCGCCCCAGCCCGGCAAACCACGACGCCCCACGCCGCATGATGGTGGGCACCACCGCAATCGACTCGACGTTGTTGACGGTGCTGGGGCAACCGTAAAGCCCCGAGGCGGCAGGGAACGGCGGCTTCATCCGCGGCATGCCCTTCTTGCCTTCCAGGCTTTCCAGCATCGCGGTTTCCTCGCCGCAGATATAGGCCCCGGCACCGTGGTGCAGGTAAAGCTGGAAGTCGTAGCCCGAGCCGCAGGCGTTCTTGCCCAGCAACCCTGCGTCGTAAGCCTCGTCGATCGCGGCTTGCAGCACCTCGCGCTCGCGGATGTATTCGCCGCGGATGTAGATGTAGCCCGCCACCGCCCCCATCGCGAAACCAGCGATCAGGCAGCCCTCGATCAGGGTGTGCGGATCATGGCGCATGATCTCGCGGTCCTTGCAGGTGCCGGGTTCGGATTCGTCGGCATTGACGATCAGATAGCCGGGGCGGCCATCCGAGACCTTGGGCATGAACGACCACTTGAGCCCGGTCGGAAAGCCCGCCCCGCCGCGGCCGCGCAGACCGGATTCCTTGACCTGCGCGATGATCGAGTCGCGGCCCTGGGCCAGAATTGCCGCCGTGCCATCCCAGTGCCCACGGGTGCGCGCCCCGGCCAGACTACGGTCGTGCATCCCGTAGAGGTTGGTGAAGATCCGATCCTGATCTTGCAGCATGTCTTGCCCTCGGTTGCCCGGACTTGCGGCGCCGTGCCGCTGCCGGATCGTGAATATTCGCCCCCGCCGCCGCCCGCAGCGGGCCGCGACCGGCTAAGGCTCAGTAATCGTTGGTCTTGGCGCGGCGCCGGAACTCGGCCACCCCGTGATCGACGATGATCCTGGCCTGAGCCACCCATTTGTCGCGCGTCACCCGGCCGCGGAAACCTTTCAGGTTGGCGTCCATCCAGGCGATTTCCTCGACCCCCCAGCCCGCAATCTGATCGAAGTGGAAGATGCCGAGACTATGGCACAGCTTTTCCAGCGCCGGGCCGACGCCCTCGATGGTTTGCAGCGCGTCGGCCTTGCCACCGCGCGCCGCCGCCAGGGCGGCCGGCCGGGTGCCTGCGACCTCGGGCGCCTCGGCCGTGACCGGCGCCCTAGCTGCCGCGCGGGCTCCGCCCAGCCAGGGGGTCAGCAGCGGCATCTCGCTGCCGTCGATGCGTTTCACGGTATCGCCCGCCGCCACCGCACGCGACACCGTGGCGTTATACTGGGTGCGGCCCGATTCCCGATCCTTGAGGCTGGTCAGCCCGGCCTTGGGTTCGGAGCCGTAGCGCCCGTTCTGCGGCCCCGGCACCGGCACCTCGCCCTTCGAGAACCGGTCAATCAGCGCGCGCAGCTTGTCAGGCGTCAGGTCTTCGTAATAGTCCTTGCCGATCTGGGCGATCGGCGCGTTGGTGCAGGCCCCGAGGCATTCGACCTCTTCCCAGGAAAACCGGCCGTCGGCGGAAAGCGTATGCGGCTTGTCGGCGATCTTTTCGCGGCACACCGCGATCAGATCGCCCGCGCCGCAGATCAGGCAGGAGGTGGTGCCGCAGATCTGGATGTGCGCCACCGAGCCGACCGGCGACAGATGGAACATGAAGTAGAAGGTCGCGACTTCCAGCGCCCGGATGTAGGCCATGCCCAGCATATCGGCGACATGCTCGATCGCCGGGCGGGTCAGCCAGCCTTCCTGTTCCTGCGCCCGCCAGAGCAGCGGGATGATCGCGCTGGCCTGACGACCAGCCGGGTATTTGGTGATCTGCGCCTTGGCCCAGGCGAGATTGGCGGGGGTGAAGGCAAAGCTTTCGGGTTGGGTGGGGTGCAGGCGGCGCAGCATCAGCGGCAGGTCTCCGTTTTCAGGGTGGAGCGGGAACCGGCGGCGACCGCGCCCGGCAAACCGGACAGCATCGCAAGGCCCGACAGCATCGCAAAAATCAACAGCATGATCACCGGTCGATCTCCCCGAACACCACGTCGAAGGACCCCATCAGCGCCGCAACATCGGCCAGAAGGTGGCCGCGCGCCACGTAATCCATGGATTGCAGATGCGCATATCCAGGGGCGCGGATCTTGGCGCGGTAGGGCTTGTTGCTGCCGTCCGACACCAGATAGACCCCGAATTCGCCCTTGGGTGCCTCGATCGCGGCATAGGTCTCGCCAGCCGGAACGTGGAAGCCTTCGGTGTAAAGCTTGAAGTGGTGGATCAGCGCTTCCATCGAGGTCTTCATCTCGCCGCGCTTGGGTGGCGTCAGCTTGCCGCGCGCCAGCACTTCGCCCGGTTCCACTCTCAGCTTGGCAATCGCCTGACGGATGATCGCGGTCGATTGGCGCATCTCTTCCATCCGGCACAGGTAGCGGTCGAAACAGTCGCCGTTCTTGCCGACCGGCACCTTGAAGTCGAATTCGTCGTAGCATTCATAGGGTTGCGCGCGCCGCAGGTCCCACGCGAGGCCCGAGCCGCGCACCATCACCCCGGAATAGGCCCAGTTCTGCGCGTCGTCTTCGGTGATCACGCCGATATCGACGTTGCGCTGCTTGAAGATGCGGTTCTCAGTGAGCAGCCCGTCGATGTCGTCAAGCACGCGCGGAAATTCCACCGCCCACTGGTCGATGTCGTCAAGCAGTTGCGCCGGCAGATCCTGATGCACCCCGCCGGGGCGGAAATAGGCCATGTGCATGCGCGCACCCGAGGCCCGTTCGCAAAACACCATCAGCTTTTCGCGTTCTTCAAAGCCCCACAGCGGCGGGGTCAGCGCGCCCACGTCCATCGCCTGAGTGGTGACGTTCAAAAGGTGGTTCAGCACCCGCCCGATTTCGGAATAAAGCACCCGGATCAGACTGGCACGGCGCGGCACCACCGTGCCGGTCAGCCGCTCGATCGCCAGACACCAGGCGTGTTCCTGATTCATCGGCGCGACGTAATCGAGCCGGTCGAAATAGGGCAGGTTTTGCAGGTAAGTGCGGCTTTCCATCAGCTTTTCGGTGCCGCGGTGCAACAGGCCGATATGCGGGTCGGCGCGCGCGACGATCTCGCCGTCAAGCTCTAGCACCATGCGCAGCACACCGTGCGCGGCAGGGTGCTGCGGGCCGAAGTTGATGTTGAAATTGCGGATGTTGTGCTCGCCGGTCAGGGCATCGTCAAACTTGCCGTCCATCATCCTTGCGCCTCACACATGTTCGGGTGCCAACTTTCGGGCAGGTTCGGGAACTGCCGGGCAACAAAGTCATACTGCGGCCGCAGCACCACCCGCGCGCGTTCGCGCAAGTCGGCGGCCAAGGCCAGCGGCGCGCCTGCCAGCACGCGACGCGAGAAATTCGCGGGCCGGGGGGAAATGCCAAGAAAAACGCTCAGCCGGGCAAGCCCCGGCCGGGTCATCATCTCGTCTTGAAACATCACCATCAGCCGCTGCGACGGCACCGCCGCCGCCAGCCGGGTCAGCGCCCCGGCATAATCTTCGCGGTCTTTCTGGCCATTGGCGATGCCATCGAGGATTTTCGACATTTGTTCAACCGCTTTCGCGGGAAAGTCCGCGGCGTTGGAGACCGCGCGCAAAGCCAGCATCCGCGCCTGGCTCCATAGCCGCGCCACCGGGTCGCGCAGCAGGTAGACAAAGCGAACATCGATCGCAAGCCGCGCCATCTCGCGCAACCGCGCCTCGGGCAGCAGGGCATAGGCCGGGGTGATGTCGGCCACCACCGCGCGGCCCCTGCGGCCGTGGTTCAGATAGGCCAGATAGGCGGGAATGTCCTCGCGCTGACGGTCCACCACGGCCCGCCAATCCGCCAGATCCTGACGCCGGGCGTCAAGGTCGGCCTTGTGCGCCCGCTCGGCGGCAAGTGCGGCAAGCTTGGCGTCCTGCGCAGCCAACACCTTCTGGTAGCGCGCAAAATTCCCGGTTTCCAGCATGTCGAAATAATGCAGTTCCTTGATCGACCGCAGATGGCAGTCGGGGTGGTGCGCCAGATGGTGATAGAACCACGAGGTTCCGGCCTTGGTCGCCCCCACACAGAACAGCACGGTCGGTTCCTGCTTCACGGATCGAACCCCTGTCACGCCTTGGCCTTGGCATCACCGGGGAGAATGTATTCGGCACTTTCCCAGGGGCTGAGGAAATCGAACTGGCGGTATTCCTGCACTAGGTGCACCGGCTCATAGACCACATGCTTGCTGGCCTCGTCGTAGCGCAGCTCGATATAGCCCGAGGTCGGGAAATCCTTGCGCAGCGGGTGGCCGCGAAAGCCGTAGTCGGTCAGCAGGCGGCGCAGGTCGGGGTGGCCCGAGAACAGCACCCCGAACATGTCGAACACTTCGCGCTCGAACCAGTTGGCCGAGGGATGGATGCCGGTGATCGACGCCACCACCCCATCCTCGCGCAGCGCCACCTTCAGCCGGATGCGCTGGTTCTGATACATCGACAGCAAGTGATAGACGACATCAAAGCGCGCCGCGCGCTCTGGGTGATCGACGGCGGTGATATCGACCAGGGTCGAGAACCGGCAGGCGCTGTCGGATTTGAGAAACTCGACCAGCGAAACCAGATGGGCCGCCGTCACCTCCAGCGTCAACTCGCCATGGGTCAGCGCAAAGCCCAGCACCGCATTGCCGCATTTCTGCGCGATATGCTCGGCCAGTTCGTTCAATGCCTCGGGCATGACAGCGCCTCCTATCGGGTGATGGTGCCGGTGCGACGGATCTTGCGCTGCAATTGCAGGATGCCGTAAAGCAGCGCTTCCGCCGTGGGCGGGCAGCCGGGCACGTAAATATCGACCGGAACGATCCGGTCGCAGCCGCGCACCACCGAATAGCTGTAGTGGTAGTAGCCGCCACCATTGGCGCAGGAGCCCATCGAGATCACGTAGCGCGGCTCGGGCATCTGGTCATAGACCTTGCGCAGCGCCGGGGCCATCTTGTTGGTCAAGGTGCCCGCCACGATCATCACGTCCGACTGGCGCGGGCTGGCGCGGGGGGCAAAGCCGTAGCGCTCGGCGTCATAGCGAGGCATCGCGACGTGCATCATTTCCACCGCGCAGCAGGCCAGACCAAAGGTCATCCAGTGCAGACTGCCGGTGCGGGCCCAGTTGATGATGTCTTCGGTCGCGGTCAGCAAAAAGCCCTTGTCGGCCAGTTCGCGGTTCAGCGCCTCGGTGGCAACCTCGGGGTCCCCGCCGGCGCGGTTGGCATTGGTGCTCACGCCCATTCCATGGCTCCCTTCCTCCACTCGTAGGCAAAGCCGACCGTCAGCACCGCCAGGAAAACCATCATCGACCAGAACGCCAGCATCGAGATCCCGCCGAACGCGACCGCCCAGGGAAACAGGAAGGCCACTTCCAGATCGAAGATTATGAACAGGATCGACACCAGATAGAAGCGCACGTCGAATTTCATCCGCGCGTCATCGAAAGCATTGAAGCCACACTCGTAGGTCGAGAGCTTTTCGGGATCGGGATTGCGCACCGCCAGCACCATGGCCGCCAGGACCAGCACGATGCCAAGGGCAACCGCCAGCACCAGAAAGATCAGGATCGGAAGATACTGTTGGAGAAGCTCGTCCATCAATGGCACCTTCATCCTCGCGCCCGCCACCAGCGACCGGCGCACCAAGTTTCACCGCCCCATCTACCCTGCCCGACAGGCGGGGTCAACCGAAGGCGGCGGCAAAAGGGCTGCGACAAACAAGGCTATGGCGAAATTTCTGCGCCGTCGCATACCATCGCATACCGCCTCGCCCATCAGTCTAAGGCATCTGAGTCGGCCCTCGCCGCTAGCGCGCCCAGCCGGGCTTGCGCTTTTCCAGAAAGGCGGCAATGCCCTCGGCGGCCTCGGGGCTTTCCCAGCGGCTGACCAGCAGTTCGATCGTCGCGGCGATCAGGTCGGCGTCGATGGCCGGGGTCAGGCGACGGATCAGCGCCTTGGCCGCGGCCACCGCCTGCGGCGCACAATCGAGAAACGGGGCCACTTCAGCCGCGATGACACCGTCCAGCACCGCAGGGGTCACCGCCTGCGCCAAGAGACCGATCCGCACCGCCTCGGCCGCATCGAAGAGGCGCGAGGCCAGCATGTGCCTGCGCGCCGCCGCCCCGCCGATCCGGGCCAGGACATAGGGGCTGATGGTAGCCGGGATCAGCCCCAGCCGGGTTTCAGTCAACCCGAACTGCGCACCCTCGACCCCGACCGCCAGATCGCACACCGAGATCAGCCCAAGCCCGCCGCCGTAAGCCTGACCCTGCACCCGCCCGATCAGCGGCTTGGGCATGGTGTCGAGCGCGTTGAGCATCTGCGCCAGCGCCCTCGCCCCGGCCCGGCGCTGCGCCGCATCGCCCGCCACCTGCGCCTTCATCCACTCAAGATCACCGCCGGCGCAAAAGCTCGTCCCGCTGGCCGTCAGCACCACCACCCGCACCGCCGGATCGGCCCCAAGCTGAGCTGCCGCCTGCGTCAGCTCGGCGATCATCGCGGCCGAGAGGGTGTTGTGCTTTTCCACCCGATCGAGCGTCAGCGTTGCCACACCGCGCGGGTCGGTTTCAATCCTGATCGTGTCGGTCATCCGGCTCTCCCCTTGCTCCTGCGGCCAGGCCGCGCTTTCCTGCTTTGGTTGGGGTCAAGGCCAGCACCCGAACCTCACCCGCGCATCCCCCGCGCCAGCGCCGACGCCTCGGCCAGCACCCCTGCATCCAGCCCGGTCTCGTAGCCAAGCTCCGCCAGCCGCGCCGCCACCGCTTCGGTCGCGACATTGCCCGCTGCTCCCGGCGCATAGGGACAGCCGCCCAAGCCCCCCACGGCGGCATCAAACACCCGCAGCCCTAGCGCCAGCGAGGCCTCGATGTTGGCCAGCGCCCGACCGGCGGTATCGTGGTAGTGCCCCGCCAGCCGCCCGGGCGGCAGCTCGTCAAGCACGGCAGCCAGCATTGCTGCGATGGTTTCCGGGCGACCCTGGCCAATGGTATCGCCCAGACTGACCTCATAGCAGCCCAGATCGCGCAGCCGCGCCACCACCCGTGCCACCGCCGCGGGCGGGGTCGGGCCGTCATAGGGGCAATCGGTCACCACCGACACATAGCCCCGCATCGGCAGCACGTCCGCCCGCGCCGCCTGCGCCACCGGAACGAAGCGCGCAAGACTTTCCGCGATCCCGCAGTTGAGATTGGCGCGGGAAAACGCTTCCGAGGCCGAGGCAAAGATCGCGACCTCGTCCGCCCCGGCGGCGCGCGCCGCTAGGTAGCCGCGCAGGTTGGGGGTCAGGGCAGCAAAGCGCACCCCTGCCACGCGCCGGATCCCCGCCAGCACCTGCGCCCCGTCGGCCATCTGCGGCACCCAGCGGGGCGAGACGAAGCTGGCGACCTCGATCCGGCCCAACCCGGCGCGCGACAGACAATCGACCAGCGCGATCTTGGCCGCCACCGCGATCGGGCGCGGCTCGTTTTGCAAGCCGTCGCGTGGGCCGACCTCGAAGATCTCGACGCGCTCAGTCATCGGCATCGGCCAGCACGACCAGTGCCGCCCCCGCCTCGACCTGCACCCCCGCCACCACCAGCACCTCGGCCACCACGCCGTCGCGGGCAGCACAGAGCACATGCTCCATCTTCATCGCCTCAAGCACCACCAGCCGGTCGCCCGCCTGCACCACCTGCCCGGCCGCCACCTCGACCCGCCGCACCAGCCCCGGCATCGGCGAACGCGTCAGCCCGCCCTGCCCCACAGTCGCCTCCGCCGCCCGCGCCAGTGGATCAACCGGGGTGAAACTGAAGGTGCCGCAGTCCGCGCCGCGCCCGAAGACATGAATCGCGCCTGCCGCGCGCACCACCCGCAGCGCGGCGCTGTCGTCCACCGCCCAGCCCTCCGGCTCCAGCCGGGCCAGACACAGCAGCCCGTCGATTTCCACCCGCGCCCGCCCCGGCGCATCGACCATCACCATCGCCGCAATCTCTTGCCCCGCCAGCCCCAGCCGCACCTGATGGCGCAGCGCGCCCCAGAGCGCGAAACCATGCAACGGTTGGGCGGGTGCGGGCAGCGCGAGCGCCAGAACGGCGGCCACCTTGACCCGGTAGCCCGGCGCGGGAACCGCTACCAGCGCCGCCAGATCGCGCGCGATCAGGCCGGTATCGACCTCGCCCGCCGCAAACCCCTGGTGGCGCGCCAACGCCCCGAGAAAGGCAAGGTTGGTGACGCAGCCCGCGACTTCGGTCTGATCCAGCGCCCGCGCCAGCCGGTTCAGCGCAATCGCGCGGGTCTGGCCATGAACGACGAATTTGGCAATCATCGGGTCATACCACTGGCTGATCGCATCGCCCGCCCGGACCCCGGTCTCGATCCGCACCCCGGCGGGAAAGACCAGATGGTCAAGCCGCCCGGTGGCAGGCAGAAACCCCGCCGCCACATCCTCGGCGTAAAGTCGGGCTTCGAATGCGTGACCTCTGATCGCCAACTGGTCCTGAGACAGCGGCAGCGGCTCGCCCGAGGCCACCCGCAACTGCCATTCGACCAGATCAACGCCGGTGATGGCTTCGCTCACCGGGTGCTCGACTTGCAGCCGGGTGTTCATCTCCATGAACCAGAAGCGGTCGGCGCGCAGCTCCTGCCCCCCTGCGACGATGAACTCGACCGTGCCCGCGCCACGGTAGCCGATCGCCTTGGCCGCCCGCACCGCGGCCTGCCCCATCGCGGCGCGCAACGCCGGTGTCATGCCCGGGGCCGGGGCTTCCTCGATCACCTTCTGGTGGCGGCGCTGCAGCGAGCAGTCACGCTCGAACAGATGCACCGCGTCGCGGCCATCGCCAAACACCTGCACCTCGATGTGGCGCGGGTTGGCGATCCATTGCTCGACCAGCACCGCATCATTGCCGAAAGCGCAGCGCGCCTCGGCCCGCGCGCTGGCCAGCGCCTCGGCAAAATCCGGCGCCTGCCCGACCCGCCGCATGCCCTTGCCGCCGCCCCCTGCCACCGCCTTGATCAGCACCGGATAGCCGATCATCGCCGCCTCGCGCGCCAGACGCACGTCGTCCTGATCCGCCCCCTGATAGCCCGGCACCACCGGCACCCCCGCGGCCATCATCAGTCGCTTGGCGGCGTCCTTCAGCCCCATCGCCCGGATCGCCTCGGCCGAAGGACCGATGAACACCAGCCCGGCGGCGGTGAGCGCTTCGACGAAATCGGGGTTTTCGCTGAGGAAGCCATAGCCCGGATGAATTGCCTGCGCACCCGTGGCCAGCGCCGCCGCGATGATGGCATCGCCGCGCAGATAGCTGTCGGCGGGGGCCGAGCCGCCGATATGCACCGCCTGGTCCGCCAGCGCCACATGCCGCGCGGCCCGGTCGGCGTCCGAGTAGACCGCCACCACCGCCACGCCAAGGCGGTGCGCGGTGTCGATCACCCGACAGGCGATCTCACCCCGGTTGGCGATCAGGATTCTGGTGAACAATTCGTCGCTCCCTGTGACCCCCTGGTTATCCGCACCAACCGTGCCGTTGCCCGCCATCATAGGGCCGGGCATAAGTTGCGTTAACCATGCGCCTGGCGACATTTTCCCCGTCACGCAGCAGCGTGGTCAAGGCACGCCCGTAGTGGTCTTCGCCCTTGCGCACAGTCGATATCTGACCCGCTGTCCAGAGTTGCCAGCACAGGTAATAGGTGGCGGCAATACCGCGCATCAATTCGCTTGGGCATTTGGGAGTGAAGATTTCGGGCGTGTCGAAACCCAACAAACGGGCCGACCGCAGCCCATCGGCCGGGCACAGCATCTTGACGGTATCGCCATCGACCACCGTCAGGATACGGCATCCGTTATGCGGTTTGATAAAACCGTCTGCGGCATCGACGAGTGGCGGCGCGACAACAGCCGCGACACTGGCGAGCAGCAGGATGCGGCCGATCACGGTGCCGAGGCTGGGGCGGGGCCGGTGGTCACGATGCTTGCCACCTCGGTTGGGTGGCAACCCCATGTCGAACTTCCGCGGCTTGCGGCAACAACGGCTGAAGGGCACGATGTTGTGGTGGCGGCTAGCCATGGTCACATCCTGAACAGCCCGAACCGGGTTTCTGCAATGGGTGCGTTCAGCGCTGCCTGCAAACTGAGCGCCAGCACGGCGCGGCTTTGGCGCGGGTCGATGATGCCGTCATCCCACAGCCGGGCCGAGGCGTAAAGCGGGTGGCTCTGGCGCTCGAACATCGCGATGGTGGGCTGCCTGAAGGCGGCCTCTTCCTCCGCCGACCAGCTGCCGCCGGCGCGCTCGATACCGTCGCGCCGGACGGTTGCCAGCACCCCCGCCGCCTGCTCGCCGCCCATCACCGAGATGCGGCTGTTGGGCCAGGTCCACAAGAACCGCGGCGAGAAGGCGCGCCCGCTCATGCCGTAGTTGCCGGCCCCGAACGAACCGCCGATCAGCATCGTGATCTTTGGCACGGCGGTGGTGGCGACGGCCGTCACCAGTTTGGCACCATGGCGGGCGATGCCCTCGTTCTCGGCCTTGCGACCAACCATGAAGCCCGTGATGTTTTGCAGGAATACCAGCGGGATGGCACGCTGCGAACAAAGCTCGATGAAATGCGCACCCTTGACGGCGGCGTCCGAGAACAGCACGCCATTGTTTCCGATGATCCCGACCGGGCAGCCCATCACATGGGCAAAGCCGGTGACCAGAGTTTCGCCAAAGCGCGCCTTGAACTCATCGAACCGCGAGCCATCCACCAGCCGCGCGATCACCTCGCGGCAATCGTAGGGCTGGCGCGGATCGGCGGGCACCACGCCCAGGATTTCCTCGGGGTCGAAGGCGGGATCCTCGGGGGCCTGCCAAACCACGGATTCGGGCTTGCGGCGGTTGAGGTGGCGCACCACCTCGCGCGCCAGCGCCAGCGCGTGGGCGTCGTCTTCGGCCCGATAATCGGCCACCCCGGAAAGACGGGTGTGAACATCACCGCCGCCAAGGTCTTCCGCCGAGACCACCTCGCCGGTGGCGGCGCGCACCAGCGGCGGACCGGCCAGAAAGATCGTGCCCTGACCACGCACGATGATGCTGACATCCGACATCGCGGGCACATAGGCGCCACCGGCGGTGCACGACCCCATCACCACCGCAATCTGCGCGATCCCGGCCGCACTCATCCGCGCCTGATTGTAGAAGATGCGGCCGAAATGCTCGCGATCGGGAAAGACCTCGTCCTGATTGGGCAGGTTGGCACCACCCGAATCGACCAGATAGACGCAGGGCAGGTGGCACTCGGCGGCGATTTCCTGGGCGCGCAGGTGTTTCTTGACCGTCATCGGGTAGTAGGTGCCGCCCTTCACAGTGGCGTCGTTGGCAACCACCATGCAGTCCTGGCCGTGGATCCGCCCGATCCCGGCAATCAGCCCGGCACCGGGGGCGGCACCGTCATACATCCCATGCGCGGCGGTGGCACCGATTTCGAGAAACGGCGCGCCGGGGTCCAAGAGGTTCGCCACCCGGTCACGCGGCGGCATCTTGCCGCGCGCCGCATGGCGGGCAATTGCCGCGGCCCCACCCCCGGCGGCAGCCAGGGCGGCGGCCTCGGCCACCGTCGCCAGAGCCGCAAGGTGGGCGTCGCGGTTGGCGCGGAAAGTGGCCGAAGAGGGCAGGGCGGCAGAGGTCAGGCGCATCGGCAGGCTCCGAAATATTCAGCAACCAAGCATTGGGCAACGCCCGGCCCGAGCGGGCGGGCGGGCGCGGCCCCGCCGCGCTGCCCTGGCGGACGGGCACCAGCGACGATAACCGGCATGGCTTCATCAGGCCCCGCGTATTCACCCGCTCCTGTGACGGACCGGCAAGGGCTCGCCCCGTCTTCCCCGGTGCCCGAACGGCAAGCCCAAATGCGATTGCCCTGGGGTCGCCTCCCGGCATAGCAGACAGGGATCATGCGCTTTTCTCCGCCTCGGCCGCCGCCCGCGCGCGCAAATCGCGCCGGATGACCTTGCCGGTCACGGTCATCGGCAGGGCATTGAGAAAGCCGATTTCGCGCGGGTAGGCATGCCGCGCCACCCGGCGGCCGACAAATTCCTGCAATTCGGCGGCCAGGGCGGGCGTCGCCGCCACTCCGGGCTTGAGCACGACGTAGGCTTTCACCACTTCGGTGCGCAGGCGATCGGGCTTGCCCACCACCCCCACCGTCGCCACCGCCGGGTGGCGCAGCAGGCAATCCTCGATCTCGGCCGGGCCGATGCGGTAGCCCGCCGACGTGATCACGTCGTCATCGCGCCCGACAAAGCGCAGATAGCCGCCGTCGGCCACCCCGCGATCGCCGGTCAGCAGCCAGTCGCCGCGATACTTTTCCGCCGTTGCGTCAGGCCGGTTCCAGTAGCGTAGCATCATGCTGGCCGAGCCGCGACGCACCGCGATCTCGCCCTCGCCCGCCGTCTCGTGCCCGGCGGCGTCCAGCACCGCCACCGCGTGCCCCGGCACCGCCCGCCCGATGCAGCCGGGGCGCGCGGCGAACAGCGCGCCGCAGCTTGAGGCCACCATGTTGCACTCGGTCTGGCCGTAAAACTCGTTGATCTGCAATCCGAAAGCCGCCCGCCCCCAGGCCAGCATCTCGGCCCCCAAAGGCTCGCCGCCCGAGGCGACCGAGCGCAGGCCGGGCACCACCGCCCCCTCGGCACGCAGCATCCTGAGCGCGGTCGGCGGGAAGAACACGTTGCGCACCCGCCCCTGCCGGACGATGTCGAGGCAGCCCTGCGGCGAAAACTTGGCCGCCCGCGCCGCCACCACCGGCACCCCGAGCGCCAACCCGGGCATCAGCACATCGAACAGCCCGCCGATCCAGGCCCAGTCGGCCGGGGTCCACAGGCAGTCGCCGGGCTGGCCGAGGAAATCATGGCTGATCTCGACCCCCGGCAGATGGCCGGTCAGCACCCGGTGGGCGTGCAGCGCCCCCTTGGGTGCGCCGGTGGTGCCCGAGGTGTAGATCAGCACCGCCGGGTCTTCGCTGCCGGTGTCGCACGTCAGGTAGCGACTGTCGTCAAGCGCCAGCGCCTCGGGCACCACCTGCGCACCTTCGCCAGCCAGCCATACGCGCAGCGCCTCGGTGCCGGTGGAATCGGCGATCACCAGTCGCACCCCGGCGTCACTCAACCGGGTGATCAGCGCATCGGGGCCGAACAGGGTGAACAGCGGAATCGAGATCGCGCCCAGCTTCCAGAGCGCGATATGCGCCGCCGCCGTCCACGCGCCTTGCGGGCGCAGCACCCCGACCCGGTCGCCCGGTCCGACCCCCTGCCCGACGAGATGCCGCGCCAGCCCGTCGGCCATGGCGCGCAAGCCGCGATAGCTGATCTCGACCCGCCGCCCGCCGGTCAGATCAATCAGCGCCACACGATCGGGCGCGCGCTCGGCCCAGGCGTCGCAGACCTGCGCCGCCAGATTCAGCCGGGGCGGAATCGCCCAGCGAAACCCGGCGACGAGGGCATCGTAGCTGGCGCTTGGGGTCAGCATCTCAGACCCCCGCCGCCATCAGCTCCCGCCCGATCAGCATGCGCCTGATCTCGCTGGTTCCCGCGCCAATCTCCATCAGCTTGGCGTCGCGAAACAGGCGGCTCACCGTGCTGTCGGCCAGAAACCCGGCCCCGCCAAAGGCCTGCACCGCCTGATGCGCCTGCACCATGGCCTGCTCACTGGCGTAGAGCACGCAGGCGGCGGCATCGGCGCGGTTGACGCGACCGCGATCGCAGGCCCGCGCCACCGCGTAGGTATAGGCGCGGGCGGTATTGAGGGCGGTATACATGTCGGCCAGCTTGGCCTGCATAAGTTGGAAACTGCCGATTGGCTGGCCGAACTGGCGGCGGGTTTGCAGGTAGGGCACCACCTCGTCAAGGCAGGCGGCGATGATCCCGGTGCCGATGCCCGACAGCACCACCCGCTCGTAATCGAGCCCCGACATCAGTACCGCCACCCCGCGCCCTTCGCGGCCCAGCACATTGGCGGCAGGCACTTCGACATGATCGAAGATCAGTTCGGCGGTGTTGGAGCCGCGCATCCCCAGCTTGTCGAAATGCGGCGAGGTGGAAAAGCCCTTCATGGTCCTTTCGATCAGGAAGGCGGTGATCCCGCGCGAGCCCGCCGCCGGGTCGGTCTTGGCATAGACCACCAGCGTATCGGCGTCGGGGCCGTTGGTGATCCAGTATTTGTGGCCGGTCAGAACATAGGCGTCACCCTTGGGCTTCGCCCGCAGCGCCATCGCCACCACATCCGAGCCCGCCCCGGCCTCCGACATCGCCAGCGCCCCGACTGCCGTGCCCGCGATCAGGCCGGGCAGGTATTTCGCCTGCTGCGCCGGACTGCCGTTCAGCGCGATCTGGTTGACGCAAAGGTTGGAATGCGCGCCATAGGAAAGCGCCACCGAGGCCGAGGCGCGGGCGATTTCCTCGACCGCGACGACATGGGCGAGGTAGCCCATCCCCGCCCCGCCAAGGGCTTCGGGCACGGTGATGCCCAGGAGGCCAAGCGTGCCCATCTCGGGCCAAAGCTCGGCCGGGAAGGCGTTGGCGCGGTCAATCGCGGCGGCGATAGGTTTCAGCCGGGTCTGCGCCCAGCGCTGCACCGTTTCGCGCAGCGCCGTGATGTCATCGCCCAGATCGAAGTCCATTGACGCCTGAAACATCCTGGCCTCCATGAATTGAACGTTCGTTCATTTCTAGGGGAAGACCGGCCGTCCCGTCAACCGCCTTGTCGGTGCGGCAAGCACAGCGGGTATGCAGGCCCGAAAGAAATCAGTCGGCGCCTGACCGAACGGCGGTCGGCGCGGTCGCACCCTCTCCCACCGCCAGCACTTCGGCGCGGATGATGCGGGCGATCCGGGCGGCGTCGGCGGGGCTGAAGGTCAGCGGCAGGCGCAGATCAATCAGCCCGGCCAGCACCCGGTCGGTCTGCGGCAGCGGCGAGGGGTGGGCATAGTGCCAGTGGTCGTAGCGCGATGTGAAGGCAGCCGGCGCATCGGCCCCGAACCATTTGAGGTCGACACCGCGTGCCGCCGCCCGCGCCAGCAGCGCCTGCACCTGCGCCGCCGACCAGCCCGGCAGCAGGAACTGGAACGAGGATCCGACATAGCTTTCCGCCTGCGGCCGGGGGATCAGTCTGAGGCCCTTTGTGCCCTGCAACCCGGCCTCGAGGGTCTGGTAAAGAACCGACCAGCGCGCGACCCGCACGGCCAGCAGTGGCAGTTGCGGGCGCAGGATGGCGGCGCGCAGATTGTCCATCCGGCCCGAGATATTGGGCACATCGTATTTCAGCGCCTCGAACACCTCGGGCGGCGGGGCGGCGAGGTGGCGGGGGTAAAGCATGTAGCTGCCCGACAACAGGATCGCCCGCGCCATGGCCTGATCGTCATCCGAGGTGATCAGGCCCCCCTCGCCCGAGTTGATATGCTTGTAGGTTTGGGTCGAATAGCAGGCCATCACGCCGTGCCGCCCCGAGGGCACCCCGCGCCAACTGGCCCCCATGGTATGGGCACAATCCTCGACCACCGCGACCCCGGCGGCGTTGCAGATTGCCATCAGCCGGTCCATGTCGCCGACATGGCCGCGCATGTGGCTGATCAGCAGCACCCGCGCCTTCCCCGCCTTGGCGGCGAGATCGTCAAGGTCGATGGTCAGGTTTTCGGAGACTTCGACCAGCAGCGGCCGCGCCCCGAGGGCGGCGATCGCGCCGGGAACCGGGGCAAGGGTAAAGGCGTTGGTCAGCACCTGATCCCCCGGCCCGACCCCGATGGCGCGTAGCGCGGTGGCTATGGCCGCACCGCCCGAGGCCACCGCAAGGCAATAGCGCGCCCCGGTCAGGGCGGCAAATTCCTGCTCCAGAGCCGCAGTTTCGGCCGTCTCGCCCGGCACGGTGTTGTAGCGGTGCAACCGGCCGTGGCGCAGCACTTCGACGGCGGCGGCAATGCCCGCTTCGGGGATCGGTTCCTGCTGGGTAAAGCTGCCGGTAAAGATTTCCTGCGTCACGTCGCCTCTCCTTCGTGCCCCACCAGCGCCAGATACAGCCCCAGTGTCAGGGCCAACCCGGTCGCCGCAACATGATAGGTCACGTTCGGGGATTGGAAGGGGGCGCTCTGCGACATGAAATAGCCGAATATCTGGGCGTAGAACACCGTGCCCGCCAGCATTGCAAGGTTGGTAATGGCGGAAATACCGCCCTGCAGCTCGCCCTGCGCATCTTCCGGCACCCGGCCCGACATCAGCGCCGTCAGCATCGGATGCACCAACCCCTCTGGCCCGTGTATGAACATCAGGATGACGACCACGCTCAGGCTGCCCGCCAAGCCATAGCCAAGGGCGGCAATGGTGGCGCTGATCAGCCCGATCGTCACCACCCGGCGCTCGCCGAACAGCTTGACCGCGGGGCCCGCGAGCCCGCCCTGAAACCCTGCCATCACCACCCCGAAGACCGCCAGCGACAGCCCGACCATGGCCTCCGACCAGCCGAAATTGGCGATCCCCCAGAATGGCCAGATCGCGGGATAGACCGACGAGAAGAAAAAGAACGCCGCCATCACCGCGCACATCGGCAGTACGCCGCGATAGCGCCCGAACACCCGGAAGGCGCCGAACGGGTTGGCGCGGCCGAGCTCGAACCGGCGGCGGTTTTCCGGCCGCAGCGATTCGGGCAACAGCAGCCAGCCATAGGCGAAGTTCAGCGCCGAAACGCAGGCCGCCACGACGAACGGCACCCGCGGTCCGAACTCGCCCAGCAGGCCACCGATTGCCGGGCCGATCACGAACCCCACCCCGAACGCCGCCCCCATCACGGCAAAGGCGCGGCCACGCTGCTCGGGTGGGGTGATGTCGGCGATATAGGCGTTGGCGATCACCCAGGACGCCCCGCACAGCCCCGCCACCGCGCGGCCCAGAAAAAGCCAGCCGATGGTTGGTGCCACCGCTTGCAGCACATAGTCGAACCCCAGCCCGAAGATCGCCAAAAGCAGCAGCGGGCGGCGGCCGATGCGATCCGACAGGTTGCCCACCAGCGGCGCGAAGGCAAACTGGGCCAGCGAATAGAGCGCCGCCATCCAGCCTCCGATCACCGAGGCCTCGCCCAGCCCGACGTGCCCGACATTGCCGATCAGCGCCGGCAGCACCGGGATGATGATGCCAAAGCCGATCATGTCGAGCAGGACCGTGATCAGGATGAAGGTCACGGCATGGCGCGAAACCGGAGCGCGGACTGCTTCGGGCAAGGGAGGCGCAGGCGCTGACATCGGACCCTCGGGGATGACGGGCGCAACGCCCGGTCGCGAATGCGTCTTTTGTCAGATCAGCAGCCGCGCCGCAAGGACGGGCAGTTGGTCGAAATGATCAAGCAACGCGGCGGGCGCCAGCCGCGCCACACCCGCCCCTTCCGGGCCGAAACTCACCAGCAGCACCGGCACCCCGGCCGCACGGCCGGTCTCGATGTCGGTGGCGGTGTCGCCCACCAGCAAGGATCGCGCCACCGTGCCCCCGACCCGCTGCACTGCAGCCAGATAGGGTGCGGCATCGGGCTTGCGGGTGGGCAGGGTATCGGCCCCGATCAGGGCGCCGAACAGATCGCGAATCCCCAGACGGCGGGTCAGGGTTTCGGCCAGCCCCTCGGGCTTGTTGGTGCAGATCGCGGTGGCAAACCCGGCCGCGCGCAGCGCCTGCACCGCCGCAACCGCGCCGGGATAAAGCCTGGTGTGGACGGCAATGGCATCGCCGTAGGCCGCGAGCAAGCGCGGATACTGACGATCCACTTCGGCCTCGCGCACCTCGCCCAGGCGCGAAAACCCCAGCCGAAGCATCGCCCGCCCGCCGTGAAAGGCGGTCAGCGCATCGCTCACCGGATGCAGCAGATCGCCCGCCCCGAGGGCGCGGAAACACACATTGGCGGCGGCGATCAGATCGGCGCTGGTGTCGGCCAGGGTGCCGTCAAGATCAAAGATCACGCTGCGCATGGCAATTTCCTTTGCAATCTCGCGAAAGGTGATGTGATGGAGAAACGCTTGCAGCCCGCCGGTTCCCGGTTAGAACAGGCGGGGCCCATTGGAAAGAGCCACCATGCCGGAGTCCCGTCAAGTTTCGCTTATCGTGCTGGCCGCGGGTCAGGGCACAAGGATGAACTCGGATCTGCCCAAGGTGCTGCACCAGATTGGAGCCGCGCCACTGCTGCATCATGCGATGGCTGCCGGGCGCGCACTTGACCCGGCGAAGGTGGTGGTGGTGGCCGGACACGGGGTCGAGGCGGTCGGCCAAGCCGCCCTCGCCTTTGACGAGACCGCCGAAGTGGTGGTGCAGGCCACGCAGCTTGGCACCGCGCACGCGGTGGCGCAGGCGGCTCCGCTGCTGGCGGATACGGCGGGCGACGTGGTGGTGCTTTATGGCGATACCCCCTTCATCCGCGGCGAAACCGTGAGCGCGATGCTGGCGGCGCGGGCGCGCCACGCGGTGGTGGTGCTGGGGTTCACGGCCCGCGATCCGGGTCGCTACGGGCGGCTGATTGCCGAGGGCGAGGATCTTGAACGGATCGTCGAGTACAAGGACGCGAGCGCCGCCGAGCGCGCCATCACCCTGTGCAATTCCGGGGTGGTCTGCGCCGACGCCATGCTGCTGTTCGATCTGGTCGCCGCCGTCGGCAATGCCAATGCCAGCGGCGAATATTACCTGACCGATATTGTTGAGATCGCCCGCGCCCGCGGCCTTTCCGCAGGTGTGGTGGTGTGTGACGAAGCCGAGACCCTGGGCATCAACACCCGCGCCGAACTGGCCACCGCCGAGGCCGCCTTCCAGGCCCGCGCCCGCGCCAAGGCGCTGGCGGCTGGCGTGACCCTGACCGCACCCGAAACCGTGTTCTTTGCCCTTGATACCTTCATCGGGCGCGACGCGGTGATCGGCCCCAACGTGATCTTCGGCCCCGGCGTCACCATCGAGTCGGGGGCCGAGATCAAAGGCTTTTGCCACCTCGAAGGCTGCCACATCAGCCGCGGGGCGAAGGTCGGCCCGTTTGCCCGACTGCGTCCGGGGGCGGAACTGGCCGAGGATGTGCATGTCGGCAACTTTGTCGAGGTCAAGAACGCGGTGCTGGATGAAGGTGTCAAGGTCGGGCATCTGACTTACCTTGGCGACGCCCATGTCGGGGCGCACACCAACATCGGCGCGGGCACCATAACCTGCAACTACGATGGGGTCGCCAAGCATCACACCGAAATCGGGGCGCATGCCTTCATCGGCTCGGACACCATGCTGGTCGCCCCCGTAACGGTGGGCGCACGCGCCCTGACGGCCTCCGGTTCGGTGATCACCCAGGATGTGCCAGCCGAGGCGCTGGCGCTGGCGCGCGCGCCGCAGGTCAACAAGCCGGGGCTGGCGGTGCGGCTGATGGCCGGCTTCAAGGCCGCCAAGGCCAAACGTCTGAAAGGCAACTGACCATGTGCGGTATCGTCGGCGTGTTGGGCAACCACCAGGTTGCCCCCCTGTTGATCGAGGCGCTGAAGCGGCTGGAATACCGCGGCTATGACAGCGCCGGAATTGCCACGGTGAACGAAGGACGGCTCGAGCGCCGCCGCGCCGTAGGCAAGCTGGTCAACCTGTCGGACCTGCTGGTGCATCAGCCGCTGGCCGGCAAGGCCGGGATCGGCCACACCCGCTGGGCTACCCATGGCGGGGCTACCGTGGCCAACGCCCACCCGCAGCAGGCCGGGCCGGTGGCGGTGGTGCACAACGGCATCATCGAGAACTTCCGCGAGTTGCGCGCCGAGCTGGCCGAGGCCGGGTTCTCGTTCGAATCGGAAACCGATACCGAAACCGTGGCGCTGATGACCCGGCTCAACCTCGAACGCGGCCGGACGCCGGTCGAGGCCGCGCGCGAGACTCTGGCGCGACTGCGCGGGGCGTTTGCGCTGTGCTTTCTGTTCGCGGGTCAGGATGATCTGCTGATTGCCGCCCGCAAGGGAAGCCCACTGGCCATCGGTCACGGCGACGGCGAGATGTTCGTGGGCTCGGACGCCATTGCGCTCGCCCCCTTCACCGACCGCATCACCTATCTCGATGAGGGCGACTGGGCCGTCGTCACCCGCGCCGGGGCCACCATCTACGACGCAAACGGTGCCCTTGCCAACCGTCCGATGACCCGGATCGAGGTCGATGCCAGCCAGATCGAGAAGGCCGGCTACAAGCATTTCATGGCCAAGGAAATCGCCCAGCAGCCGGTCGTGCTGGCCGACGCTCTGCGCCACTATCTGACCCTCGACGGCACGGCCCTGAACCTGCCGGAAGGGCTTGATTTTTCAGGTGTTGACCGCCTGACCCTGGTGGCTTGCGGCACCGCCTCCTATGCCTGCATGGTGGCCAAATACTGGTTCGAGCAACTGGCGGGTCTGCCGGTCGAGGTCGATATCGCTTCGGAATTCCGCTACCGCGAGCCGCCGCTGTCGCCCGCCTCGTGGGCGCTGTTCGTCAGCCAGTCGGGCGAAACCGCCGATACCCTGGCGGCGCTGCGCTACACCCAGGGCAAGGTGGCGCGGGTGATTGCGGTGGTCAACGTGCCCACCTCGTCGATCGCCCGCGAAAGCGACCAGGCACTGCCGATCCTGGCCGGGGTCGAGGTTGGCGTGGCCTCGACCAAGGCCTTTACCTGTCAGCTTGCGGTGCTCGCGCTGCTGGCGCTGAAGGCGGCGCAGGACCGGGGTCGGCTTGGCGCGAGCGATCTGGCGCGCCATCTTGCCGACATGGCGTTGCTGCCGGGCCTGATGAACCACGCCCTCCAGCTCGGCCACGAGATCGCGTCGCTCGCCGATGACCTGGCCAAGGCCCGCGACATCTTGTTCCTCGGCCGTGGCCCGATCTATCCGCTGGCCCTGGAAGGCGCGCTGAAGCTAAAGGAAATCAGCTACATTCACGCCGAAGGCTATGCCTCGGGCGAACTCAAGCATGGCCCCATCGCGCTGATCGACCCGCTGGTGCCGGTGATCGTGCTGGCCCCGCACGACGCGCTGTTCGACAAGACGGTCTCGAATATGCAGGAAGTCATGGCCCGCCATGGCAAGGTATTGCTGCTGTCGGATGCAGCCGGGGTGGCCGCTGCGGGCATGGGCTGCTGGAAAACCCTGACCCTGCCCAAGGTGCCCGATCTGCTGGCCCCGATCCTTTATGCCATCCCGGAGCAACTGCTGGCCTATCACACCGCCATCGCCAAGGGCACCGATGTCGATCAGCCGCGCAATCTGGCGAAATCGGTGACGGTCGAGTAACCGACGCTCAGGCCAGCTCAGCCCGGCAAGCCTGCGCCGCGGCGTCGGGCGGGCGGAATGGGGCCGCACCTGCACCTTCGGCGTTGAACCCACCCGCGTTTTGCGACATCTTGCGCGCCAGTTGATCCGGATCACAAGTCTCAGCCAGGCGGGAGCCAGCCCCATGAACGACACCAGCCCACCCGCCGCCCTGACCTACAGCCGCGTGCTGCTGAAAATTTCGGGCGAGGCGCTGATGGGCGATCAGGGCTACGGCCTCAACCCGCCCACGGTGCAGCGCATCGCGCGCGAAGTGAAGTCGGTGCACGATCTGGGGGTCGAGATCTGCATGGTGATCGGCGGCGGCAACATCTTTCGCGGTCTGCAGGGCAGCGCCCAGGGGATGGAGCGCACCACCGCCGACTACATGGGAATGCTGGCCACCGTGATGAATGCCCTTGCCATGCAGGCGGCGCTGGAAAGCCTTGGCGTCTTCACCCGGGTGATCAGCGCCATTCCGATGGATCAGGTGTGCGAGCCCTACATCCGCCGCCGCGCGGTGCGCCACCTCGAGAAAAAGCGGGTCTGCATCTTTGCCGCAGGCACCGGCAACCCCTACTTCACCACCGACACCGCCGCCACCCTGCGCGCCAACGAGATGGCCTGTCAGGCGATCTTCAAGGGCACCAAGGTCGATGGCGTCTATGACAAGGATCCGAAGAAATTCGCCAATGCCAGACGCTATGACACCGTCAGCTACGACGAGGTGTTGCAAAAGCATCTGGGGGTGATGGACGCATCGGCGATCGCGCTGGCGCGCGACAACAATGTGCCGATCATCGTGTTCAGCCTTGATGAACCCGGCGGCTTTCGCGGCATCCTGCGCGGGATCGGCACCTATACGCGCGTACAGGGCTGAGACTCTATACCAAAGCTGTGGCTTGCTGTTATAGATCAGCCAGCGCCTGCTGCGCGCAACTGCAAGAGGACAAGGATGCCGCAAGACCTACCCGATATTGACCTCGACGCCATCGAGCGCCGGATGGAAGGCGCGCTGCACGCGCTGCGCACCGAATTTGCCAGCCTGCGCACCGGGCGGGCTTCGGCTTCGATCCTCGAGCCGATCCAGGTCGATGCCTACGGGCAGATGACCCCGATCAACCTGCTTGGCACGGTCAACGTGCCCGAGCCGCGGATGGTGGTGATCAACGTCTGGGACAAGGCGATGGTCAGCAAGGTCGAACGGGCGATCCGCGACAGCGGCATCGGCATTAACCCGGTGGTCGATGGCCCGCTGATCCGGCTGCCGATCCCCGAGCTGAACGAGGAGCGCCGGGCGCAACTGAGCAAGGTCGCGGCGCAGTACTCGGAAAGTGCGCGGATCGCGATCCGCAACGTGCGCCGCGACGGCATGGACCAGATCAAGAAGGCCAAGGCGGCGGGGATGGCCGAGGACGACCAGAAGATGTGGGCGGACGAAGTGCAGGATCTGTGCGACAAGGCGATTGCCTTGGTCGATCGCACGCTCGAGCACAAGCAACAGGAAATCATGCAGGTCTGATCCGCATGAGACCGGGCAGAGGGGCAGGAATTGGCAGCCAGCGACGCGCAGCAATCAGGCAAGCCCCAGCGGCTGGCCGATCACGTGGCCATCATCATGGATGGCAACGGGCGTTGGGCCACCAATCGCGGCTGGCCCCGGCTGGTGGGACACCGCAAGGGGGCCGAGCGGGTGAAGGAGATCGTGCGCTGTGCGCCGGATCTGGGGATCACCTGGCTGACGATCTATGCCTTTTCGACCGAGAACTGGAAGCGCTCAACCGAAGAAGTGCTGGGGTTGATGTCGATCTTTGCGCGCTACATCCAGCGCGAGGCCGACCGGCTGGCGGCCGAAGGCGTGCGGATGCGATTCATCGGCGATCGCACCCGGCTCGACCCCAAGCTGCAACGCCTGATGGCCGGGATCGAGACGCGCACGGCCCCGTTTTCACGGCTGAACCTGACGGTGGCAATCAACTATGGCGGGCGCGACGAGCTGGCGCGCGCCGCGGCACAGATCGCGCGCGACGTGGCCGCGGGGCGGTTGGCACCCGGCGAGGTCAACGAGGCGGCGATTGCGGCGCGGCTCGATACCGCCGATCTGCCCGACCCCGATCTGGTGATCCGCACCTCGGGCGAAATGCGAACCTCGAACTTTCTTCCCTGGCAATCGGCCTATGCCGAATACGAATTCACCCCCACCCTGTGGCCCGACTTCACGCCCGAGGATCTGGCCCGCATCGTCGGGCGTTTTGGCCAGCGCCGGCGGCTGTTTGGCGGAGTGCGCAGCGCATGAGGCCAGACCCCAACCCCGAACGCTGGGCAGACCTGCGACCGCGGGTGATTTCGGCGGTGGTGATGGTCGCGGTGGGGGTGGTGACGATCGGGTTCGGCGGGGCGGTCTTTGCCGCACTGGTGACGCTGTGCTGCAGTCTGATGATCTGGGAACTGACCCGGATGACCCGCGCCACCGGGGCAGACATTGCGGTGCCGCTGGCGCTGGTGGCGGGCCTGTGCCTCGCGCTGGCACTGGCCTTCGGGGCGCGCTGGCTGGTACTTTTGCTGGCGCTGCCCGCGCTGATCGGGGCGGCAGGGCCGCGCCGGATCAGGGTGGTGTTTGCGGGCTACGCGCTGTTGGTGATGCTGACCGGCTACGGGATGGTCCAGTTGCGCAACGGTCCGGGGCTGGCGGTGATCGCGTGGCTGGTGGCGGTGGTCGTGGCATCCGATCTGATGGGCTATTTCGCCGGGCGCACCCTGGGCGGGCCGAAGTTCTGGCCGGCCATCAGCCCAAAGAAAACCTGGTCGGGCACGGTGGCGGGCTGGATCGGCGCGGCGGCGGTGGGGCTTGGCCTCATGCTGGCGGGACAGGGCGGCTGGGGGCTGGTGGTGCTGTCGCCGCTGGTAGCGCTGGCCGGGCAGATGGGCGATATCGTGGAAAGCGGGATCAAACGGCGGGTCGGGGTCAAGGACAGCTCGGGTCTGATCCCCGGTCATGGCGGCCTGATGGACCGTTTCGATGCGCTGGCTGGCGCGGCGGTGATCATCTATTTCCTGTCGCTGGTGGTGGCGCTGCCGATCGGAGGCCCGTGACCGATGCGCAGCATTTCGGTGTTCGGTGCCACCGGATCAATCGGTGAGTCGACCTTTGATCTGGTGCAGCGGCAGGGCGGCGCGGCGGCGTTTCACACCGTGGCCCTGACTGGCGGGCGCAATGTGGCCCGGCTGGCCGAGATGGCGCGCGCGCTGCGCGCCGAACTGGCGGTGACGGCTTATGACGCCTGCCTGCCGGAGCTACGCGCCGCCTTGGCGGGCAGCGGCATCGCGGTGGCGGCGGGCGCGCAGGCGATCGCCGAGGCCGCCGACCGCCCGACCGACTGGGTGATGTCGGCGATCGTCGGGGCGGCGGGGCTGGTGCCGGGCTTGCGCGCGCTGGCCCACGGTCGCACCCTGGCGCTGGCCAACAAGGAAAGTCTGGTGACGGCAGGGCCGCTTCTGATGGCCACCGCCAAGCACCACGGGGCCACCATCCTGCCGGTGGACAGCGAACATTCGGCGGTGTTTCAGGCCCTGGCGGGCGAGGATCGCGCGGCGGTCGAGCGGGTGATCATCACCGCCAGCGGCGGGCCGTTTCGCGACTGGAGTGCGGCACAGATCGCCGCCGCCACCCCGGCGCAGGCGATGGCGCACCCCAACTGGGCGATGGGTCAGCGGATCTCGATCGATTCCGCCTCGATGTTCAACAAGGCGCTCGAGCTGATCGAAGCGCGCGAATATTTCGGCTTCTCTCCTGCACAGATCGAGGTGCTGGTGCATCCGCAAAGCATCGTTCACGCCATGGTCGGCTTTTGCGATGGTGGCATCATGGCCCACCTAGGCCCGGCCGACATGCGCCACGCCATCGGTTACGCGCTGAACTGGCCGCAGCGCGGCGCGGTGCCGGTGGCGCGGCTGGATCTTGCGGCACTGGCCAACCTGACGTTTCGCGCCCCCGACGAGGCGCTGTTTCCGGCGCTGCGGCTGGCGCGCGAGGTAATGGCGCAGGCCGGGCTGGCGGGGGCCGCGTTCAATGCCGCCAAGGAGGTGGCGCTGGATCATTTCATCGCCGGCGGTATCGGCTTTGCTGACATGAATGTGATCGTCGAAGACACGCTTGCCCGGCTTTCGCGCCGCAATTGCCTTGGAAAAGCCGCGACAAGCCTTGAGGAGGTGCTGGCGATGGATCATCTGGCAAGGGCAGAGGCCCGGGCGGTGGTGCGCGCCCGGCAAAAGTGAACAGAATCATAGGTGAACAGTTGGATATTCTTGGTCTGATTCCGAGTTTCGGCAATTTTGCCTGGACGGTGATTGCCTTTATCGCGGCGCTGCTGATCATCGTGGCGGTGCACGAATACGGCCATTACATCGTCGGGCGCTGGTCGGGCATTCAATCCGAGGTGTTCTCGCTGGGTTTCGGGCCGGTTCTGGCCTCGCGGGTGGACCGGCGCGGCACCCGCTGGCAAGTGGCGGCGCTGCCGTTCGGCGGCTATGTCAAGTTTCTCGGCGATGCCAACGCCGCCTCTGGCAAGGATGACGAGGCGATTGCGGCACTGAGCGCGGCCGAGCGTCGCCACACCATGCATGGTGCCCCGTTGTGGGCGCGGGCGGTGACGGTGGCGGCCGGCCCGATGGCCAATTTCATCTTTTCGGTGGTGGTGTTTGCCGGGTTCTTCATGGTCAGCGGCATTGCCACCGATCAGCCCGTGGTGGGCAGCCTGAAGCCGACGCCGTTCGTCGGTCAGTCGCTGCTGCCCGGTGACCGGATCGTGGCGGTGAACGGCAGCGCAACCCCTGATCTCGACAGTTTTATCAGCGTGATTGACGCGCTGCCGCCCGCCCCATCCACCGAATACCGGGTGCTGCGGGACGGGCGAGAGACCGTCGTGCAGGGTCCTTTCCCCCTGCCGCCGGTAGTCGATGCGGTGCAGCCGCAGTCGGCGGCGATGGATGTGGGGCTGATGGCGGGGGATGTCGTCCTCAGCGTGGAGGGGCGGCCGGTCACCGCCTTTGCCGAGATGCGAACCATCGTTGGGGCCTCGGACGGCAAGCCGGTGGCGCTTATGGTCTGGCGTGACGGCACCACCCTTGAGGTCACGCTGACACCGCGCCGGATGGATCTGCCGAGAGCCGATGGCGGGTTCGAGACGCGCTGGCTGATCGGGCTGTCGGGCGGGCTGGTGTTCGTCCCCGAAACCCGCACGCCGGGACCGTTCGAGGCCGCCAGACTCGGGGTGCAGCAGAGCTATGCCATCGTCAAGACCAGCCTTTCGGGCCTGAGCCACATGGTGCGCGGAGCGATCAGTGCGTGCAACCTGCGCGGCCCGATCGGGATCGCCGAAAGCTCGGGCGAGGCGGCGTCGCAGGGTGCCGCCAGCTTCGTGTGGTTTCTGGCGCTGCTGTCCACCGCGGTCGGTCTGATGAACCTGTTTCCGATCCCGGTGCTGGACGGCGGCCATCTGGTGTTCCACGCTTGGGAAGCGGTCACCGGCAAGCCACCCTCGGATCTGGCGCTGCGCGTCCTGATGACCAGCGGGCTGGTGGTGTTGCTGGCGCTGATGGCCTTTGCCTTGTCAAACGATCTGCTTTGCCCCTAACCGTGCCTTGATGCTGCCACATTCGATCAAACTGATGCCACATTCGGGCACCACACCCGGGGCCTAAGGCAATCGGACAGGTGCAATCATGCAGACGATAGTGAACGGGTATCGCGGCATTTCGCTGCTGGTCGATCTCAACTGGGATCGCATTTTCAGCGTCGGCACGATCGTGGTCGGCCTGCTGGCGGGGGCCTTTCTGGGCTCCGCCCTGACGGTGCAGTGACGGCCCGATCGGCGTGATCTCCCAGCCGCGCCGCGGCTTTTGACAAGCCCCCGCATTCCCGCTAGTCAGGTTCGATGACGGGATTGTGGGCGGGGCGGCAAGATGGATCAGGCGAGCGGGGCTTCGGGTGCACGCGGCACGGCGGCGGCACGGCTTTGCCAAACCGCCGCATTGTCGTTTCTTCTCGCCACATCAAGCCTTTACGGGCCATTTGGGGCGCAAGCCCAGACTGAGAGCTTCAGCTTTTCCAGTGTCGTCGTCGAAGGCAACATCCATGTCGATGCGGCCTCGATCATGCGCCTTGCGGGAATCGGTCGGGGGCAGACGATCACCGCGGGCGAGTTGAACGATGCCTATCAGCGGGTGGTCAATTCCGGCCTGTTCGAGACCGTGATGATCGAGCCGCAGGGCGGTACGCTGGTGATCCGGGTCACCGAATACCCGGTGATCAACGTAATCAACTTCGAGGGCAACCAGAAGCTCAAGGATGAAGACCTGGCCAAGCTGGTGATGTCGCAATCGCGCCGGGTCTATTCGCCGTCGCAGGTCGAGGCCGATGCGGCCGCCATCACCGAAGCCTACCGCGTGGCCGGGCGGATTGCGGCCACCGTCACGCCGCGCCTGATCCGACTTTCCGACAACCGGGTCGATCTGGCGTTCGAGATCACCGAGGGCAAGGTGGTCGAAATCGAGCGCCTGTCGTTTGTCGGCAATCGCGCCTTTTCCGACCGGCGCTTGCGTCAGGTGCTGGACACCAAGCAGGCCGGTCTGCTGCGCACCTTCATCAAGCGCGATACCTTCATTCCCGACCGGCTGGAATTCGACAAGCAGTTGCTGCGCGATTTCTACCTGTCGCGCGGCTATGTCGATTTTCAGGTGCTCGACGCCACCGGCGAGCTGACCCGCGAACGGGATGCCAGTTTCGTCACCTTCACGGTTCAGGAAGGCCAGAGCTTCCGCTTTGGCAAGATCACCGCCGTCAGCGATCTGCCCGACGTCGATGTGACCGAATTCGAGGCCCTGCTGCGTATTCGGCCGGGCGTCACCTACAACCCGGCAGTGGTTGACAACAATATTGCTCGACTCGAAAATCTGGCACTGCGCAAGGGCTTGACCTTCGTCACCGTGGTGCCGCGCGTCACCCGCAACGACCGCGACCAGACGCTGGACATCGAATTTGCCCTGACGCGGGGCGCCAAGGTCTTTGTCGAGCGGATCGACATCCAGGGCAATACCACGACGCTCGATCAGGTGGTGCGGCGGCAGTTCCGCACCGTCGAAGGCGATCCCTTCAACCCGCGCGAAATCCGTCAGGCGGCCGAGCGAATTCGCGCGCTGGGTTTCTTTTCGGATGCCAAGGTCGATGCCAAGCAGGGTAGCGCCGCGGATCAGGTGATTGTCGGCGTCGAGGTGACCGAAAAGCCCACCGGCTCGCTGAACTTCGGGGCCAGCTATTCGGCGATCAACGGGGTTGGTTTCAATATCGGGCTGACGGAATCGAACTTTCTGGGGCGCGGCCAGTCGGTCGGGGTCAATGTCTCGACCGGGGTTGGCAACGTCAACTCTTCGATCAGCTTTACTGAGCCGGCCTTTCTGGGGCGCGATCTTTCGTTCAGTTTCAACGCCTATTACAACACCACCGACAATCAGAATTCGCTTTACGGCACGCTGGCGACCGGGATCAGCCCGTCGATCAGTTTTCCGATCAGTGAAAACGGGCGAATGGACCTGCGCTACCGGCTGGCGCAAAGCAAGCTGAAGAATGTCGATACCGGCACGGTTGACGATCCGGCAACGCCGGAAGACGAGACCAGCAATGGCTCGTCGCTGATCCTTCAGGCCGAGCAGGCCATGGGGCCGCTGTTCTCAAGCGGCGTCGGCTACACCTACAGCTATGACACCCGCACCAACGGGCTCAATCCAAAGGGCGGAGTGCTGCTGCGCTTTGGCCAGGATTTTGCCGGCCTTGGCGGCGATATCCAGTCGATCACCACGACGGGGCTGGCGCTGGCCGAGACCCGGGTCATGAACGAGGAAGTCACCCTGCGGGCGGTGCTGGAAGGCGGGGTTCTGAACAGTCTGAATGGCGACGTAAGCCGGGTGACCGAGCGTTTCTTTGCCAACGGCAAGATTCGCGGCTTCGAGCCGAACGGGCTTGGCCCGCGCGATCTGGGGGCGGACAACCGCGACGCGCTGGGCGGCAACATGTATGCCGTCGCGCGTCTGGAATCGGAATTTCCGCTGGGTCTGCCGGTCGAATACGGCATTTCCGGCGGGCTCTTCATGGATGCCGGTTCGGTCTGGAGTCTGGATAATGTCGCGGGCACCGGTGGCCCTGTGGATGACAGTTTCCACCTGCGCTCGTCGGTCGGCTTTTCGATCTTCTGGACCACGCCGATCGGGCCGTTGCGGTTCAACTTCTCGCGGGCGCTGAAAAAGCAACCCTACGACCTCGAACAGACCTTCGATTTCACTGTATCGACGTCGTTCTGATGCGGCGCGGGGCTATCCTAGCCCTGGTGCTGTTGTGCCTTGCCGGGTTGGGTCAGGCGCAAGCGCAGGTGCCCGATGCGCCCAGCCCGGTGGTGACGGTGTCCCAGGACCGGCTGTTTTCCGGCACGCTTTATGGTCAGGCGGTGCAGGCGCGGGCCGATGCGGCGAGCCAGGAATTGCAGGTCGAAAACCGCCGGATCGAGGCCGAGCTCGCGGCCGAGGAAAAGGCCCTGACCGACCAGCGCGCCACCCTGCCGCCCGCCGAATTTCGCCCGCTGGCCGACGCCTTCGACGCCAAGGTCGAAGGTATTCGGGCCGCGCAGGAGGCCAAGGCGCGCGATCTGATCCGGCGCAACGAAGACGAAAAGAAACGCTTTTTCGACACCGCGATTCCGGTGCTGGCCCAGTTGATGAGCGAGATGGGGGCGGTGGCGATCCTCGACCAGTCCGCCATCGTGCTGTCGTTCGATCGCATCGACATCACCAATCAGGCGATCATTCGGATCGACGCGGTGCTCGGCGATGGCAGCGCCCCGCCGGTGCCATCGCCCAGCCCCTAGCGCATCGCCTTGCCCCAGCTCGGGCAAATTGCTAGTCACTGCCAAAGGGGTGTGCCCCAACGCTGCGAGGAGACCACGATGAACCATCAGGCCACGGCAATCACCTCTGCCGACCTGGCGCTGATCCAGCGCATGATTCCCCACCGCTACCCGTTTCTGCTGATCGACAAGGTGCGCGATATCGTGCCGTTCACAAGCTGCGTCGGGATCAAGAATGTCACCTGCAACGAGCCGCAGTTTCAAGGCCATTTTCCCGGCAATCCGATCGTGCCGGGGGTGCAGATCCTCGAGGCCATGGCGCAGTCGGCCGCCGTGCTGGCGTCGGCCTCGATGAATCTGGTTGATCGCCGGATGCTGGTCTATTTCATGGCGATGGAGCATGTGAAGTTCCGCCGCATGGTGGTCCCCGGCGATGTGCTCGAGCTGCATATCACGGTCAAGCGGGGTGGCGGCAAGGTCTGGAAGGTCGATGGTCGCGCCGTGGTTGACGGTCAGACGGCATGCGAAGGCGAGCTGACCGCCATGATGGACATGCTGAACGACTGAAATGCCCACGCAGGTTCACCCCACGGCCATTGTCGAGACCGGCGCGGTCATCGCGGCGGGCTGCCAGATCGGCCCCTACGCAGTGATCGGGGCCGAGGTCAGACTGGGTGCGGGGGTGGTGGTGAAAAGCCATGCCGTGGTGACCGGCTGGACCGAGCTTGGCGAGGCAACGGTGGTGTTTCCGTTCGCCTGCGTCGGTGAAGTGCCGCAGGATCTGAAATATCAGGGCGAGCATACAAGGCTGATCGTCGGCGCGCGCTGCCGGATTCGAGAGGGTGCCACGCTCAGCACCGGCACGGCGGGCGGCGGCGGGGTGACCCGCGTGGGCGACGACTGCCTGCTGATGACCGGGGTTCACATCGGCCACGATGCGCAGGTCGGCAACCGGGTGGTGATGGCCAATCAGGTGGCGATTGCCGGGCATTGTCTGGTCGGTGACGATGTGATCATCGGCGGTCTGTCAGGGGTGCATCAGTTCGTGCGCATCGGCCGTGGGGCGATCATCGGCGCCGTCACCATGGTTGCCTACGACGTGCTGCCTTACGGTCTGGTGCAGGGGCCACGCGGCGAGCTTGACGGGCTCAACCTGGTCGGGTTGAAGCGGCGCGGGGTCGAGCGCGACGAGATCACGGCGCTGCGCGCGGCCTATCAGGCCCTGGCACAAGGCGAAGGCAGCTTTCTCGAGCGCGCCCGCAAGCTGGCGTCCGAGACCGACAATGCACGGGTGCGCGAGCTGACCGATTTCATCCTGGCCGGGTCGGACCGATCATTTCTGACGCCGAAATGACGGTGCCGGTGTGACGGGCAGGCTTGCGATCATTGCCGGCCGTGGTTGCCTGCCGGCGGTTCTGGTGGCGGCACTGGCCGAGCGCCCCATGGTCGCAGCCCTCGATGGCTTCCTGCCCGAGGGGCTGGTGCCCGATCAGGTGTTCCGCATCGAGCGCCTGATGCCGTTTCTCAAGGCACTTGGCGACGCCGGAATTGCGCAGGTGATCTTTGCCGGTGCGGTGCAGCGCCCCCGGCTTGACCCCGCCCTGTTCGACCCGATGACCGCACTGATGGTGCCGCGGATGCTGGCGGCGATACAGGCGGGCGACGATGCCACCCTGCGAGTGGTGATCGAACTGTTCGAGGACAGCGGTTTACAGGTGGTAGGGGTGGCCGATATTGCCCCCGATCTGGTGCCGAGCGAAGGGGTCTTGTGCGGCGAGCCGCGTGCGGCCGACACCCGCGATGCCGACCGGGCGGCGGGCATCGTGGCGGCGCTTGGCACGGTGGACGTAGGGCAGGCGGCGGTGGTGGCAGAGGGGCTGTGTCTTGCCCTCGAAGCGCTGCCGGGAACCGACGCGATGCTTGATTTCGTGGCGCAGACCGCCGCCCGGCCTGACCCGGCGCGACCGCGCGGGGTGCTGTGGAAAGCGCCGAAGCCGGGGCAGGACTGGCGCATTGATCTGCCCACCCTCGGGGTGGAAACGGTGCGTCGCGCCGCGGCGGCGGGGCTGGCCGGGATCGCCTGGCAAGCGGGCGGGGTGATTTTGCTGGACCGCGCCGCGATGGTGACAGCGGCGCAGGCGGCGGGGCTATTCCTGTGGGCGCGGGGTTGAAACTGTTCCTGATCGCGGGCGAGCCGTCCGGCGACCGGCTGGGGGCCGCCCTGATGGCGGGGCTGCGCGCGCTGGCACCGGGGGTGGAATTTCACGGCGTCGGCGGGCCGCTGATGCAGGCCGAAGGCATGGCCAGCTCGTTTCCAATGGCCGAGCTTTCGCTGATGGGCATTGCCGAGGTGGTGCCGAAGTATTTCGCGCTGAAGCGCCGCATCCGGCAGGCAGCGGAAGCGGCGCTGGCGTTCGCTCCTGCCGCGCTGATCACCATCGACAGCCCCGATTTCTGCCTGCGGGTGGCGCAGACCGTCAAGCGCGCCCGCCCCGATCTGCGCACCATCCACTATGTCGCACCCTCGGTCTGGGCGTGGCGGCCCGGTCGGGCGGCCAGGATGGCGCGGGTAATCGACCATGTGCTGGCGCTGCTGCCGTTCGAGCCGCCCTATATGACCGCCGCCGGGATGAGCTGCGATTTCGTCGGGCACCCGGTGGTGGCCGAGGAACTGGCCACCCCGCTTCAGGCGCAGGCGCTGCGGCGCGGCCCCGGCCCGATGATCCTGGCACTGCCGGGCTCGCGGCGGGGTGAAGTGACGCGGCTGGCCCCGGTATTCGGCGCGGTGCTGGCGCGGGTGAAGGCGGCGCAGCCCGGTGCGCAGGTGCTGCTGCCGACCCTGCCTGCCGTGACCGATCTGGTGGCGCAGTTGACCGCCGACTGGCCGATTGCGCCGCAGATCGTCACCGACCCGGCCGAGCGGCGCGCCGCCTTTGCCGCGGCCGATGTGGCGCTGGCCGCCTCGGGAACGGTATCGCTGGAGCTTGCCGCCAACGCCGTGCCAATGGTGATCGCCTACCGGCTGCACCCGCTCAGCATGTGGTTGATGCAGCGCATGGCGCTGACCGACACCGTGACACTGGTCAATCTGGTGTCCGAGACAAGGGTGGTGCCGGATCTTCTGGGCGGGCGCTGCCGCCCCGACCTGATCGCCCCGGCGCTGCTTGGGTTGCTGGGTGACGGCCCAGCACGGGCAGCACAGATCGCGGCGATGGCGGTGACGATGCAGCGCCTCGGGCAGGGCCTGGAGGCCCCGGGGCTGCGCGCCGCGCGCTCGGTGCTCGCGGCGATCGGCTGAACCGAGTCGAAAGCCCTGGCTCGCCCCGGTCGCTCTGGCATGATCCAGCTCCCCGGTTGCCGTCGCGGGAAGGCCAATCAGGATGCCGCGTCAGAAACTGGCGGCGATGGCGCGAAACATCGCGATGTTTGCGTCCTCGACCCCGGCTTCGGTAAAGCGGCGGTCAGCGGCATTGACCGCGATCACCACCCCGGCGGGGCGGTTGATGTAGATGAACTGGCCGTAGATGCCCATCGCCATGAACTCGCCGGGGACGGCACCCTTCGGCACCCACCACTGATAGCCATAGCCGATCGCCCCCGGCGCGGTGGGGGCGCTGGGGCTGGTCGAGGCCGCCACCCAATCGGCCGGCACGATCTGGCGGCCGTTTGCCGCGCCGTTTTGCAAGAACAACTGCCCCAGCCTTGCATAATCGCGGGTCGCCATGTTCAGCCCGCCCAGCACGAAGGCCTGACCGGTGCCGTCGGTCACGTAAGCGGGCTCGACCTCCAGCCCCAGCGGCCGGAACAGCTTTTCCGAGATGAGATCGGGGATTTCGCGCCCGGTGGCACCCCGGATCACCATCCCCAGCACATGGGTGTCGATCGAGACATATTGCCAGGTCTGGCCGGGCGCAGAGGTGCGCTCCTTGAGCGCTGCGGTAAACTCGTCAAGCGAGCCACCCAGTCCGATCACCCGCCCCATCTTGTTGATATCGCTGAAGAACGCCATGTAGTCTTCGTCGAACTTCACGCCCGAGGCCATGTTCAGCACGTTGCGGATGCTGGCCCCGTCGTAGGCCGATCCGACCAGCTGCGGCACATATCTGGTGACCGGATCGTCGAGGCTGGCGATGCTGCCCTCGGCTACCACGACACCCACCAGCGCTGACAGCGCACTTTTCGCCACCGACCACGAGATCCGACGATCCAGCGGCCCGGTCCCGAGGTAATAGCTTTCATGCACCAGCTGCCCGTCTTTCAGCACCACCAGCGCGGTCACAGCGCGAGCGACCACCCAAGGGGCCACGCTGGCAGGCAGGGTGGCGGGCGGTCCGGGTGGCAACGGCATCGGCGCGGTGTCGCCCTTGGTCACCGGGGTGGTCAGGAACGCCGCATCCATATGGCTGAAGTTCTGCACGATCCGGCCTTCGTCGAACAGGGTCAGCACCTCCCAGAGCCGGGTCAGCGGTTCGCGCTTCCACACCCCGACCGCCGCCGCGACCAGCACCAGCACCACCAGCACGCGCGCGGCGCGACGCAGAAACTGCAACATCATGTCCTCCAGACAATCTTGGCGTCAACGAACCACAGCTTGCCGCAGGGTGCAAGGCCGACGTCAGACGCCAGATCTTTCACCGAACGCCTGCCGCCCCAGTCACCGGTGCCGCCCCAGTCACCGGTGCCGCCCCAGTCACCGGAAGCGGTCGGTCAGGCGTTGCAGGGGGGTGCGGGAATCGGCGGGGGGCGCGTCACCTGGTGCGGTCGCCCCCGCCTCCTTGCGCTCGGCCGCCCCGCCGGATACCCGCTGCGGCACGGTGCGCAAGGCGATCGCGTTGAGGAATCCCGCCCCATCGCCCGCCGCCAGCAGCGGCGCACCATCGGCTATGCCGCACAGCAGGTCTTCCAGCCAGCCCGCGTCGGCCTTGGCAAAATCGCCCAGCACATAACGGGCCACCTCGTCCTTGTGGCCGGGGTGGCCGATGCCAAGCCGCACCCGCCCGTAAGAGTCGCCGATATGGGCGTGGATCGAGCGCAGGCCGTTGTGCCCGGCGTGGCCACCGCCCTGTTTCACGCGCGCCTTGCCGGGGGCAAGATCGAGCTCGTCGTGGAACACCACCAGCTCCTCGGGCGGCAGATCGTAGAACTGCGCCGCGTCCGACACCGACTGGCCTGACAGGTTCATGAAGGTTTCGGGCTTCAAGAGCACCACCTTCTCGCCGCCAAGGCGACCCTCGGCGATCCGCCCCCGGAACCGCGCCCGCCACGGGGAAAAGCCATGTGCCGCAGCGATCCGGTCCACCGCCATGTAGCCGATGTTGTGCCGGTTGCGGGCGTATTTGGCGCCCGGATTGCCAAGGCCGATGATCAGTTTCATGCCGCTGTCCTGCCGCCCGTGTCGGCTGCGACCATCACCGATCCGGATGGTGGTGTGCAAGAGGGTGCCGACTAGCAAGCAAAAGGCGCGGGGGATTGCTTCTCCCGCGCCTTCAGGTCTGCCGCCGGGCTCTTAGCCCTTGGCAGGTGCCTTGGCCGGAGCCGGAGCAGGCGCTGCCGCGGGCGCGGCGGCGGGGGCCTCGGCGGCTTCAACCTCTTCATCATCGGCCGAGCGCAGGCTCGACGGCGACGCGATGTTGGCAATCACGAAGTTGCGGTGGATGATCGGGGACACCCCTTCGGGCAGGGCGATGTCGTGAATGTGGATCACGTCGCCAATGTCCTTGCCGGTCAGATCGACCGTGATGTGATCGGGAATATCGCCCGCCAGCACGTCGAGCTCGACTTCGGGGCGCACCACCGTCAGGGTGCCACCACGTTTCAGCCCCGGGGCCGCTTCATGGTTGATGAAGGTCACGTGGATGAACAGGTTGACCCGGCTGTTCTGGCGCAGGCGCATTAAATCGACATGGGTCGGCATGTCCCGGACCACGTCGCGCTGGACACCGCGGCAGATCACCCGCACGTCATCCTGGCCCGCGACCTTGAGGTTGAACAGGGTTTGCAGAAAGCGCCCCTTGCGCAGCCGGTTCAGCAGGGTGTTGAAGTTGATGTTGATCGACAGCGGATCGACGCCACCGCCGTAAACGATACCGGGTACGTAGCCCTCACGACGAGCTCGACGGGCGGCCCCCTTGCCTGTCCCCATCCGTACCTCGGCGCTAAGATCAGGGATCTTGCCAGCCATTGAGGTTCTCCATATGCAAATAAGTCCGCCATCCTCCAAGGGTGCATGGCGCGACCCGGGGGCATTAGCCTGTCTTGGCGCGAAAGGAAAGCGCAAAGAGCAGGCGACGCGTCGCTCGCCTGCCTGGTGCCCGCCCCGCCCTCAGGCCAGCGCGGCGTTGATCGGCCGGACCTGCCGGTAAAGCTGCTGCCAGATCGCAAAGCGCGCATCTGCGAGCCGCGCGGCGGCGGGGTCGGGCTGAAAGCTGCGGTCAATTTGCACCAACCGCCCAGCCGCCGCGGCCAGATCCGGGATCGCGCCACAGCCAACCCCCGCCATCACTGCCGCCCCTACGGCACCCGGGTCGCGGCCCCGCATCCGCCGCAAGGGCCGCCCCAGCACATCCGCCCGGATCTGGCACCAGCGATCCGAGGCCGCCCCGCCGCCGCCGCAGTGCAGAAGGCCCGACACCTGCCCGGCCGACCGCTCGAGCGCCCCAAGCACCAGGCGGGCCGAGAATGCCACCCCTTCCATCACCGCCGCCGTCAGTTCCGCGGGCCCGCTGGCCGAGGTCAGCCCGGCGAAGGTGCCGCGCGCCTGCGCATCCCACAAGGGCGCGCGCTCGCCTTGCAGATGCGGCAGGAACAGCGGGCTTTGCGCCGTGATTGCGGCGGCGGCTTCGGCCAGCCCGGCCCCGTCTTGCCCCAGCAGGCGGGCCAGCCAGGCCAGCGACGCGCCGCCCGCCTGGGTGGGGCCGGCGTGCAGGGTGATGCCGGCCCATTCGGGAAAGGTGATCACCCCCGGCTCGGGGACGACCGCCCGCGCGATCAGCCCCAGCACTTCGCTGGTGCCGCTCAGATACATCGCCTGACCCTCGGCCGCGACCCCCAGCCCGAACATGCTGGCAACGGCGTCCATCGTTCCCAGCACCACCGGCACCCCTGCCAGCGGCTCGCCCGCGCGCACCCGCCCCACCACCGCCAGCGGATCGGCCAGCGCGGCCAGCCGAGCCTGCGCCCCCGGCAGACGCGCGATCAGCGGTGCGGCGTAGCGCCGGTCCGCCCCCACCAGCCCCACCGCCGAGATCGGATCGGTCACGATCTTGCCCGTCAGCGCCGCCAGCACATAGTCCTTGGGCAGCAGCACATGCGCCGTGCGCGCCCAGTGGCCGGGATGCGCCGCCGCCATCCACGCCATCCGCGCCAGCGCGTGGCTGGCGTCGATCGGGAACATGGCCCCGAGCCAGGCGATCTTGTCGGCCGCGCTGATGGCGCCATCGAGCGCCGCCCCCGCCGCCGCCGCCCGCCCGTCCTGCCACACCAGCGCCGGGTGCAGCACCTGCCGGTCGGCAGCGACGAAGACATGGGTGTTTACCTGGCTGGTCAGGCCGATCGCGCGCACCAAGCACCCTTCGGGAACGGCAGCAAATCTTGCCAGCGCGTCCCGCACCAGCGCCAGCCAGTCGCCAGGGTTCTGTTCCACCTCGCCCGGTGCCGGGTGCCGGGTCGGGTAAGCGGCCGTCGTTGCAGCGACTCGCGTCCCGTCCAGCCCGATCATCACCGCCTTGACCGAGGTCGTGCCGATGTCGATTCCGATCAGAGTTTCCACCGCCATGCCGCCTCCGTCGGAAAATGATGGACGCCGCCAGACTGACCTGCCATTGATTGCCCGGCAAGCACAATGACCGCAGGGGGGTATTCAACCGTGGCTTTCACACTCACGCTCAAGACCGCCGGGCGCGCCGCCGTCCTGGCGAGCGCCCTGCTGACCGGCGTCGCTGCCAGCGCGCAGGACAAGGTCGCGGTGATCACGCCCTACCTCGCCCAGCCCGGCACCCAGTTCTACGTCGAGGCCTTTCAGGCCCGCGCGGCTGAGCTGGGCTGGCAGGTCAATGTGATCGACACGGCGGGCGACGTGGCCGCCGTGATCTCGCGCATCGAGGACGTGGTGACGCAAGGGGTGGACGCGATCGTGATCAACGTCGATCCGGCGCAGGTGGCCGCGGGCCTTGCCGCCGCCGATGCCGCGGGAATTCCGGTGATCGGGATGGATGCGGGCAGCGATCCGCTGATCCGCGCCAACGTCACCTCGAACGGCTACGCCATGGCCGCCGAAACCGCCGTCTATGTGGCCAACCGGATCGGCGGCAGCGGCAATGTGGTGATGTTCACCTTTGACCCGTTCCCACCGGTGCAGGTGCGCGGCGTGATCGCCGATGCGGTGTTCGGCAACTTCCCCGACATCAAGGTGCTCGACCGCATCACCCCCAATGTCGATGACGGCGGCATTGCCGACAGCCGCGCCAAGATGGAGGCAATACTGGCCGCCAATCCCGAACCCGGCAGCGTCAAGGCAGTCTGGGCCGCCTGGGATCAGCCCGCGCTGGGCGCGCTGCAAGCGATCGAGGCGGCAGGGCGCAGCGGCGAAGGCATCGTGATCACCGGCATCGACGCCAACCCGCAGGCCCGGGACGCGATCACGGCGGGCGGCAACTTCGAGGCTTCGGTGGCGCAGGACTTCGCCGGGATCGGCCGCACCACCGCCGATACGGTGGCGCGCGTGCTGGCGGGCGAGGTGCTGCGCCAGAGCGTGATCTATGTGCCGACCGTGCTGATCACCGCGGCCAACGTGAAGGGCGCAAACTGACGTCAGAAGCGGCCTGCGCTTTCTTACTGGCTCAAATATCCTCTTGGCGGCTCCGGGTCCGACCGCCTACCGCCTCCGGCGGGGATATTTTTACCAGCAAGAAAGCCGACGGGCCTTGGGTTTGCCAATGCCTCAGCTTTGCCTTTCAGGACTGGTCAAGCGCTATGGCGCGGCGCGCGCCCTTGATGGCGCGGCGCTTGATCTGCTGGGCGGCGAGGTGCATGCGCTGATGGGCGAGAACGGGGCCGGGAAAAGCACCTTGATCCGGATTCTGGCCGGGATCGAGTTTGCCGACGCGGGGCGGATCACGCTTGACGGGGCGACGCTGCGGCTGGCCAGTCCGGCCGACGCGGCGGCTGTGGGGTTGCGCTTTCTGCATCAGGAATTGCAGGTGGTGCCGGGGCTTTCGGTGGCGGAAAACATGCACCTGGCCCGACCCTATCCCACGCGCTTCGGGCTGGTTGACTGGGGCGGGTTGCGGCGGGCGGCGCGGGTGGCGCTGGCGCGGCTGGGGGTGGACCGGATCGACCCCGATCGGGCGATGGCAGCGCTTGGTCCGGGCGATCAGATGCTGGTGCGGATCGCCGCCACCTTGCTGAACGGCGACGGGCGCGCGCCGTGGCTTTACGTGCTGGATGAACCCACGGCCGCGCTGACAGGGGCCGAGGTCGAGCGCCTGTTTGCCGCAATCCGCGCGCTGGTCGCAGGCGGGGCCGGGGTGCTTTACGTCTCGCACCGGATCGACGAGGTGATGCGGCTGTGCCAGCGGGTGAGCGTGCTGCGTGACGGCGCAACGGTATCGTCGCGCGCCATCGCCGGGACCGACCGCGCCCGGATCATCCATGACATGACCGGGCGCGAGATCAGCGATCTTTATCCGCCCCGCCGCGGGGCGCAAGCGGGCTGGCCATCGCTGCTGCGGCTGAGGGGGCTGGCGGCCGGGGCGGTGCGGGGCATAAGCTTCGATCTGTGCGGCGGCGAAATACTGGGGCTGGCGGGGCTTTCCGGTTCGGGCCGCAATACCGTGCTGAAGGCGCTGATGGGGGCGGTGCCGCGCCGGGCAGAGCAGGCAAGCCTGGGCGGACAGGCGCTTGGCACCACCCCGGCGCAGTGCTGGCGGCAGGGGTTGGCTTACGTTCCGCGCGAGCGCCGCTCGGAAGGGCTGATGCTGTGGCGCGCGCTGGCGGAAACCGTCTCCCTGCCGCATTTGGCCACCCTGTCGCGGGCGGGTTTCTTGCGGCGGCGGGGTGAGGGTCGGCGCGTCGCGGCGTTGGCGCGGGCGGTTGGACTGAAGGTGCGCGGCCCCGGCCAGCCCTGTGCCGAGCTGTCGGGCGGCAATCAGCAGAAGGTGCTGTTCGCCCGCGCGCTGGCTGGCCAGCCGCGCCTGCTGCTGCTCGATGAGCCGACGCGCGGGGTCGATGTCGGGGCGAGGTTCGACATCCATGCCCTGATCCGGGCCTTTGCCGACGGCGGCGGCGCCGTGATTCTGGCCTCGTCCGATCTGCCCGAGCTGATCGGCCTCAGCGACCGCATCGCGGTCCTGCGCGCCGGACGGCTGGGGGCGATGCTGCCGGCCGCGGGCCTGACCGACGCCGGGCTGCTGGCGCGCTGCCATGACCGATTGCGGGAGGATGTCTGAGCGATGGCAAGACTGTTGCGCAGGCATGGCACCCTGATCGGGATGCTGGGGGTCTTGCTGTTCTTCTGGATCAGCCTGCCCGACACTTTCATGACGGCGCGCAACTGGCTCAACATCAGCCAGCAGATCAGCATGCTGACGGTGGTGGCCGCGACCATGACGGTGGTGATGGTGATGAACGATTTCGACTTGTCGGTGGGATCGGTGGCCTCGCTGGCCGGGGTAGTTGCGGCGGTGCTGTTCAGCCATCAGGTGCCAATGGCATGGGCGTTGGCGGCAGCGCTGGCGGTGGGGTTGGGGGCGGGAGTGCTGAACGGGGTGCTGGTGAGCGTGGTGGGCATCCTGCCGTTTGTCGCGACCCTGGCGACCCTGACGACGTTCAGCGGCCTCGCCTTCGTGGTGTCGGGCGGCAAGACCATCTTCGGGCGCGACATTCCGCAGGCCTTTGCCGGCTTCGCCAAGGGTGGCCTGCCGATCGGCAGCTTGGGGGATCGGCCCGCCGTGCTGCCGTGGCTGACGCTGGTGGCGCTGGCAGTGGTGGCGCTGGTCTGGCTGGTGTTGGAGCAAACCAGCTATGGCCGCCGCCTTTACGCGATCGGCGGCAACCCCGAGGCGGCGCGGCTGGCCGGGGTCAAGGTCACCGCGTTGCGGCTGTCGGCCTTTGCCTTTACCGGCGTGGGGGCGGCGGTGGCGGGGCTGATGTATGCCGCACGGGTGGCCTCGGCCAACCCCACCCAAGGCTCGGGGCTGATGCTGACAGCGATTGCCGCGGTGTTTCTGGGCATGACCCTTTCCGAGCACGGCCAGCCGCGGGTGCTGGCGAGCCTCGCAGGGGTGGTGGTGTTGGGCGTGATGGACAACGGCCTGACCCAGATGCAGGTGGACAGCTATATCCGCGAGGTGCTGGTCGGGCTGATCATTCTGGCGGCGGTCTCGATCAGCGCCCTAGGCCGCCGCGCGGCGGGCGGGTGCTGAGGGCCTGCCCGATGGTCCGGGCAGGCGAGGTTCGGCAAGGCGGCGCGCCGCTCAGCGGGCCCGCGCGCGGGGGTTCATGGTGTGAAACACCAGCGCCGCGGCGACGCCGAACAGCAGCTTCGAGGTCAGGCTGGCCGCGTAAGGCACGATGGTGACGAAGGCCGGGTTGATGACCGGCAGGATCACCAGGAAATTCATCGTCCACACCAGCCCCAGCACACCGACCACTGCCGCGAACCCGCGCGGGGTGCCGACCAGACCGGGAAAGGCGCGGGCGAACACCACGGCCACGGCCGCGCCAAGCAGGACCGCCAGAACCATGTGGATGGCAAGGCCGGTCGCCACCGCGAAGGCCGCCTCGCCCGATCCCGGCACCACCGTCTCGGTGATGCCACGGGCGACCTCGGCGGAAGAACCGCCCCGAAGTTGCAGGTAAAGGGCGATCCAGGCGATTTCCGCGGCCCCCCCCACCAGACCGGCAATCAGGCCGACGCTCAAGGTTTTCCGGGCGCTGCGGCCCATCATCATTGCTTGCATTCAACATTCTCCTTTTACGCGGGACGCAAACCCGGCTGCGCCCGGCTGGCCCTCGGATCCTGTTTCAGCGACATGTCGTGATCCTGACAAATGCGGATCCGATCTCCCGGCAGAAGGGCGGTGGCGCGTGGCCGGTGCCATCCTGCAAGGCAAGCGCACATTATCTGCTGCGGCGCAGAATGCGTTGATCAGGATCAAGGAAAGGGCGATTTCCCTTTCACCGCCGGGCCAGCCGCCCGGCGATCATGCCCAGTCGCCCTCGAAGTCGCGCGGCACCAGCAGGTTGTCGCGCCGCAGGGCGGTGACATCGCGCTCGCCACAAAGCGCCATCGACACGTCGAGTTCCTTGCGGATCAGCTCCAACGCCTTGGTCACCCCGGCCTCGCCCATCGCGCCCAGACCGTAGATGTAGGACCGCCCGATAAAGGTGCCATGCGCCCCCAGCGCCAGCGCTTTCAGCACGTCCTGACCCGAGCGGATGCCGCCATCCATATGGACCTCGATCTTGTCGCCGACAGCGGCCACGATCCGGGGCAGCATCCTTATCGACGACAGCGCGCCGTCAAGCTGGCGCCCGCCGTGGTTCGAGACGATCAGCGCATCCGCCCCGAAATCGGCGGCCAGCCGGGCGTCGTCCGCGTCAAGGATGCCCTTGAGGATCAGCTTGCCGCCCCACTGGTCGCGGATGCGGGCGATCTTGCTCCAGTCCAGTTGTGGGTCGAACTGCTCGTTGGTCCAGCTCATCAGCGAGGCGGTATCGCCGACGCCCTTGGCGTGCCCGACGATATTGCCAAAGCCGTGGCGTTTGGTGCCCAGCATTCCCAGCCCCCACCGCACTTTGGTGGCCATGTCGATCAGCACCGGCAGCGTCAGCCGAGGCGGGGCGGAAAGACCGTTCTTCAGATCCTTGTGGCGCTGGCCGAGAATTTGCAGATCAAGCGTCAGCACCAGGGCCGAACAGCGCGCCGCCTTGGCCCGCTCGATGATGCGATCGACGAAATCCTCGTCGCGCATCACGTAAAGCTGAAACCAGAACGGCTCGGGGCTGTTGGCCGCCACATCCTCGATCGAACAGATCGACATGGTGGACAGGGTGAACGGCACCCCGAACTGCGCCGCCGCCCGCGCCGCCTTGATCTCGCCGTCGGCCGACTGCATTCCGGTCAGCCCGACCGGCGCCAGCGCCACCGGCATGGCCACCTTTTGCCCGATCATGGTGCTTGCCGTGCTGCGGTTGGTCATGTCCACCGCCACCTTCTGGCGCAGCCGCAGGCGGGAAAAATCGCTGACATTGTCGCGGAAGGTCTGTTCGCTATAGGCCCCGCTTTCGGCGTAATCGTAGAACATCTTCGGCACGCGCCGCTTGTAAAGGCGCTTGAGGTCTTCGATACAGGTGATAACGGGCATGGGCGTGATCCCTTCGGCCGTATTGGTTAGGTCTTGTTACCAATTGTGCCGTTTCGATGCAAGAGCGATGCCGTCGGCACAGGATCGCGCAAAGGAGCGGCAGCTAGGGGAGTAGGCACGTGTCGCCGCTGAGCAACCTTTCGGCCGAGCAAGCGGTGCTGATCGCGGGGCCCACCGCCAGCGGCAAGTCGGGGCTGGCGCTGGAACTGGCGCGGCGCCAAGGCGGGGTGATCGTCAATGCCGATGCCTTGCAGGTTTACGGCTGCTGGCGGGTGCTGACGGCGCGGCCATCGGCTGCGGACGAGGCGCTGGTGCCGCACCGGCTTTACGGCCATGTCGGGCGCGATCAGGATTATTCGGTGGGCCACTGGCTGCGCGAGGTGGCGCAGGTGCTGGCCAGTGGCGCGCGCCCGATCATCGTCGGCGGCACCGGCCTTAACTTCACCGCCCTGACCGAGGGGCTGGCGGCAATTCCCGCCATTCCGGCGCCGGTGCGGGCCGAGGGCGATGCCCTGAGGCGGGCGGGCGATGTGGCGGGGATGCTGGCAGCGCTTGATCCCGCCACCCGCGCCGCAATCGACCGCCAGAACCCGGCACGGGTGCAGCGCGCGTGGGAGGTGCTGGCAGCCACCGGTCGCGGGCTGGCCGAGTGGCAGGCCGCAACCGGCGCGGCGCTGCTGCCGCTTGCGCGCGCGCAGGCGCTGGTGTTGCGGCCCGATCCAGCCTGGCTGGGGGCGCGGATCGACGCCCGGTTCGATGCCATGATGGCGGCGGGGGCGCTTGACGAGGTGCGGGCGGAACTGCCGTTCTGGAACCCGGCGCGGCCGTCGGCGCGGGCGATTGGCGCGCGCGAGCTGGTGGCGCATCTGCGCGGCGAGATCGGGCGTGACCAGGCGGTGGCGCTGGCGCGAATCGCCTCGCGCCAATATGCCAAGCGCCAGCGCACCTGGTTTCGCGCGCGCATGGCCAACTGGCACGAGGTCGCGCTGCCGCAAGTCTGACCCCGCTCGCTTGCGGGGCAAGTTTGCCGCTTGCCATGATAACCTGCCGATCTCGCCACTTTTTTGCTTGGGTCGCGGCGCAAGGACTGCTTAATTGCAACCTTGTGCGCGGCAACACGCAACCCCCCCTGCCGAACTGGAACCTGACCGATGCCAGAGCTTACCGAACCTTCCCGCCTGCGGCTGGTTGCCATCCCGCGTCTTGCGGTGGGTGGACGCTGGCGGGTCGAAGCCATGCGCTCGATCTCGGAGCCGCTGTTCTTGTGGTTCACCAAGGGTCAGGGCCGGATCACGGTGGGGGGCGTGACCCGCGGCTATACCGCCGGCAACGCGATCTTCATTCCCGCCGGAGTGATGCATGGATTCGAGGTTGGCGCACAGGTGTTCGGCAGCGCGGTGTTCTTCGGGCGGGGCACAGTGCTGGCGCTGCCGGCGCTGTCGCAGCATCTGCGGATTCGTGAAACCAGCGTGCAGCAAGAGCTGAACCTGATCCTCGACAGCCTTCAGCGCGAGCTCGACAGCACGAGCCCCGGCCATGACCGGGCCGCGCTGCACCATGTCGGGCTGCTGGGCGTCTGGCTGGAACGCCAGGCCAACCGTGCCGCGCTCGAGGCGACGCGCCCCGATGCGCCGCGGCGGCTGGTCGCGCGCTATGCCGACCTCTTGGAGCGTGATTTTCGTTCCGGCATGGGCGTAGCCGAGTTTGCCGCAGCGCTTGGGGTGACACCGACCCATCTTACGCGCTGCTGCAATCAAGCCAGCGGACGGCCCGCCTCGGCGTTGCTGCACGACCGGCTGATCTTCGAGGCACGTCGGCTGCTGAAGGAAACCGATCTCAAGGTCGGGCTGATCGCGGACAGCCTGGGTTTCACCTCGCCCGCCTACTTCACCCGGGCCTTTCAACATCAGGTCGGCAAATCGCCCACCGCCTTCCGCCGCGCCCCCTGATTCCGTTTTAGCGGAAAATGCCGGCACAATCTAGGCGTGTTTTTCATAATGTTCAGGCGATTCCTGCATGATGCGACCTGAAGGTGACCATTTTGCCTACCGAAATGTCGCGATTGCACTATCAAGCGGCAAAACCAGACGTTGACGCATCGGAAAAAAAGATGCGCAATGGCAGAGTGAACACTGCGTTGTGACGGTTGCACGGCGGGATGGTCCCGTTGGCAACCCTGTGCACCAACAGACCAGATCAACCAATTCTGCCGGGGAGATGAAGATGATCCACACCACACCCAAAGCCGAAAAGCTGCATCCCGCAGCCCGGCTTTACAGCGAAGAAGTCCGCGCCGGCACCATGAGTCGGCGCGAATTCCTGACCCGTACCTCTGCGCTCGGGGTCTCGGCTACCGCCGCCTACGGGTTGCTTGGTCTTGCCGCCCCCAAGGCGCTGGCCGAGGAAACGCCGGTCATGGGCGGCACGCTGAGCATGAACATGGAAACCCGCGCGATGAAAGACCCGCGCACCTGGGATTGGTCGGAACTGGCCAATTTCGGCCGGGGCTGGCTGGAATATCTGGTGCAGTACAACACCGATGGCACCTTCGAGGGTCGCCTGCTGGAAGGCTGGTCGGCCAACGACAACGCCACCGAATACACCCTCAACGTGCGTCAGGGCGTCAAGTGGAACAACGGCGACGATTTCACCGCCGATGACGTGGTGAACAACATCACCCGCTGGTGCGAAGCCGGGGTCGAGGGCAACTCGATGGCCGCGCGCATGGGCAGCCTGGTCGATGAGGCCACCAAGATGGCGCGCGCCGGTGCGATCACCGCGGTGGACGACCACACCGTCAAGCTGGTGCTGCCGGCGCCCGATATCTCGATCATCGCGGGCTTTGCCGACTATCCCGCGGCGGTGGTGCACAAGAGCTATGACAACGGCGACCCGACCGCCAACCCGATTGGCACTGGCCCCTACCTGCCGGAAAGCAACGAAGTCGGCGTCAAGCAGGTGCTGGTGAAGAACCCCAACCATACCTGGTGGGGCACGGGCGCCTATCTCGACCGGATCGAATACATCGACTACGGCACCGACCCTGCCGCCGTGGTTGCCGCCGCCGAATCGGGCGAGATCGACGTGACCTACCGCACCGAAGGCGATTTCGTCTCGGTCTTCGACGGCCTTGGCTGGGCCAAATCCGAAGCCGTCACCGCCGCCACGCTGGCGGTTCGGTTCCACCACGCCGCCGCGCCCTACGACAATCTCGCCGTGCGCAAGGCCCTGCAACTGGCGGTCGATAACGCCGTGGTGCTGGAACTGGGCTATGCCGGTCTGGGCAAGGTGGCGGAAAACCATCACGTCGCCCCGATCCACCCCGAATACGCCGCGTTGCCGCCGCTGACGGTGGACCCGGCGGGTGCCAAGGCCGCGATCGACGCCGCCGGTCACGCCGACACCGAATTCGAGTTGATCTCGCTTGATGACAACTGGCAGGCGGCTACCTGCGACGCGGTGGCGGCCCAGCTGCGCGATGCCGGGATCAAGATCAAACGCACCATTCTGCCCGGCTCGACCTTCTGGAACGACTGGCTGAAATACCCGTTCTCGGCCACCGAATGGAACATGCGCCCGCTTGGGGTGCAGATTCTGCAACTGGCCTACAAGACCGGCGTGGCGTGGAACGAAACAGCGTTCTCGAACGAAGAGTTCGACACCAAACTGGGCGAAGCGCTGGCAATTCTCGACGCCGACAAGCGCCGGGTGGTGATGAAGCGTCTCGAGGAAATCATGCAGGAGCAGGGCGTTCTGATTCAACCCTTCTGGCGGGCCCTCTACCGCCACAGCAACGGCAAGGTCCACGGGGCCGAAATGCATCCGACCTTCGAGCATCACCACTACAAGTGGTGGATCGAAGCCTGATCCTGGCTGCATCGGGGGCGCGCTGGTCGCGCCCCCGGTCGTTCGATCGGGGCTGACCCACCCGACCCGAGCCGCATTTCGCGGTGCCGTCAAGGAAGATCCATGCTCCGCTTTCTGCTCCGACGTCTGGCGACGATGCTTCTGACGGCGATTTGCCTGACGTTCGTCGTGTTTTATCTGACCAACCTGCCGCCGAACCTCGAGAAGATCGCGAAATCCGAGGCCGGATCGCGGATCCTCGATGCCGAGGTGACAAGCTGGCTGGCCAAGAACGGCTACGGCCAGCCGGTTTTTCGCCGTTATGGCGAATGGCTTGGGGTGGTGCCGGGGTGGCGCCGCGACGAGGCGGGCCTGGTGACCGGGCGCTGCATCGCGCGCGGCAGCAATCCTGCCGCCGCCCCCCGTTTTTGCGGCGTGATGCAGGGCAACTGGGGCTTTTCCAACGTGTTCAAGGAACCAGTCTCACGCATCATCGCGACCCGGCTTGGCCTGACCGGCTGGTTGATGCTCAGCGTGATGCTGGTGATGGTGCCGGTGTCTCTGATCACCGGCATTCTGGCCGGGATGCGGGAAGGATCGCGGCTTGACCGGGGGCTGTCGACCGTCTCGATCGCCACCACGGCCACCCCCGAATACGTCTCGGGCGTGCTGTTCATCACCATTTTTGCCTCGTCGGTGACCGGCCTCAAATGGTTCAAGGGCACCGCGACCTCGGCGATGGACGACATCACCCTCGAGAACTTCCTCCTGCCGGTGATGACCATCGCCCTTTACGGCATCGGTTACATCGCCCGCATGACCCGCGCCTCGATGACAGAGGTGATGACGGCCCAATACATCCGCACCGCGCGCCTCAAGGGGGTGCGGTTTCGCGACGTGGTGCTGCGCCACGCCCTGCGCAATGCGCTGATCGCCCCCTTCACCGTGGTCATGCTGCAATTCCCGTGGCTGCTGAACGGCGTGGTGATCGTTGAGACCTTGTTCAACTACAAAGGCTTCGGCTGGACCTTGGTGCAGGCCGCCGGCAATAACGACATCGAGCTGTTGCTGGGCTGTTCGGTGGTGGCGGTGGTGGTGGTGCTGATCAGCCAGCTGATCTCGGACGTCGGCTACGCCTTCCTCAACCCCCGCATCCGCATCTCATAAGGAGCACAGCCATGGCAGCCTTGGGATGGGGAGGAATTCTTGCCGCGATGGCGGGGCAGTTCGTTCCGGTATGGATCGCCCTTGCCCTGACCTTTGCCCTTTCGATCCGCTTCAAGCGGCGACTCGGGCTTTATGGCAAGCTTTACGACAGCCCGGTTGGCATGATCGGCTTTGGCCTGGTGATGTTTTGGGTGTTCACCGCGCTGTTCGCGAGCCAGATCATCACCCACGACCCGCTCAGCCAGATCTCCGGCATGAAGAACGCCCTGCCGGGCATGCCGGTGGTCAACCCCAGGGAGGGAATCTACCCGCACTACCTGCTGGGCGGCGACAACCTGGCGCGCGACGTGTTTTCGCGCGTGGTGATGGGGGCACGCTCGGTGCTGTCGATCGCCCCCGCTGCCACCACCTTCGCCTTCATCATGGGCATCACGCTCGGCGTGCCTGCGGGCTACTTCGGTGGCCGCCTCGATACCGCGCTGGCGTTTCTCGCCAACCTGGTGTTGGCCTTCCCGGTGATCCTGCTGTTCTATCTGCTGGTCACCCCCGAGATCCAGCAGACCGGCTATGATGTCGCCCTGCCGTTCGGAGTCGGCACCTGGCGCTCGTCGATCCCCAACGTGCTGGCAGCGGTGCTGTTCATCTTCCCGGTGATCTTCGTGACGGTTCTGCTGAACAGCCGCTTTTTCACCAAGCCGATACGGCGCAACCTTTACGTCGGTGCCACCCTGATCGTCGGCTTCTGGGCCTATTCGGGGCTCGCGTTCAACGCCGACCCGCTTGGGGTCTGGTCGATGGCGCCGAACCTCTTGAACGTCTTCGTCTCGGTGGTGTTCGTCAATGCGCCCACGGTGTTTCGCATCGTGCGCGGCATCGTGATGGACATCAAGACCCGCGACTACGTTGCCGCCGGCATGACCCGCGGCGAGGGCCCATGGTATATCATGCTGTGGGAAATCCTTCCCAACGCCCGCGGCCCGCTGATCGTCGATTTCTGCCTGCGCATCGGCTACACCACGATCCTGCTCGGCACCCTCGGCTTCTTCGGCCTTGGCGTCGCCCCCGAAAGCCCGGACTGGGGTTCCACCATCAACGCCGGGCGCAAACTGCTGTCACAATTTCCCCACCCTGCCGTGGTTCCCGCCCTGGCCCTGATGAGCCTGGTGCTGGGCCTCAACCTGCTGGCCGACGGCCTGCGCGAAGAAAGCCTGAAAGACTGATGCTCTTCTTCTTTTCCTAAATATCCCACGGGGGTGCGGGGGTGTGAAACCCCCGCTTGCCTGCCCCCCACCCGAGGCAAACCATGACCGACTGGGACCCATCGAAACCGATCCTGGAAATCGAGAACCTCTCGATTTCCTTCTTCACCCGCGCCCGCGAAATTCCGGCGGTGATGGATTTTTCCTGCACCGTGATGCCGGGCGAGGCGATGGGGCTGGTGGGCGAATCGGGCTGCGGCAAATCGACCGTTGCGCTTGCGGTGATGCGCGATCTGGGCCGCAATGGCCGCATCGTCGGCGGCAGGGTCCGCTTCAAGGGCCGTGATCTGACCGACATGACCGAAGACCAACTGCGCCACATTCGTGGCTCGGAAATCGCGATGATCTATCAGGAACCGATGGCCTCGCTCAATCCGGCGATGAAGATCGGGGCGCAGCTGGCCGAAGTGCCGATCATCCATCAAGGCATGTCGCGGCATGACGCGATGGCGCTGGCGCGTCAGATCGTGGCCGACGTGCGCCTGCCCGACCCCGACCGTATTCTGCGCGCCTACCCGCACCAGCTTTCGGGTGGCCAGCAGCAACGCATCGTCATCGCCATGGCGCTGATGAGCAAACCCGCCCTGCTGATCCTCGACGAACCGACTACCGCGCTCGATGTCACGGTCGAGGCCGGCATCGTCGATCTGGTCCGCGATCTGGGCGAGAAATACGGCACCTCGATGCTGTTCATCAGCCACAACCTCGGGCTCATCCTCGAAGTCTGTGACCGCCTGTGCGTGATGTATTCGGGCGAGGCGGTGGAAACCGGCGGGGTGGCGGAAGTGTTCGACACCATGCGCCACCCCTACACCCAGGCGCTGTTTCGCTCGATCCCGCTGCCCACGGCCGACAAGAACGCAAGCCCGCTCGTGGCGATCCCCGGCAACTTTCCGCTGCCGCATGAACGCCCCACAGGTTGCAACTTCGGCCCGCGCTGCGATTACTTTCAGGATGGGCTTTGCAACCGGGCCGCGATCGCGATGGCCCCGGTGCCGGGTGGCGACCGGCATCAGTCGCGCTGCCTGAGATTTGCCGAAATCGACTGGAACGCGCCGATCAAGGCCGGCAAGACCTTCGCCAAGACCCCGGCCGGCAAGGTGGTGCTGAAAATCGACGACCTGCGCAAGTATTACGAGGTCTCGGGCGGCGGCCTGTTCGGCGGCGGCGCGGGCAAGGTGGTCAAGGCCAATGAGACCCTGTCGTTCGCGGCGCGCGAAGGCGAAACCTTGGCAATCGTGGGCGAATCCGGCTGCGGCAAGTCCACCTTCGCCAAGGTGCTGATGGGGCTCGAGACCGCCTCATCGGGCAAGATCATGCTCTACGACCGCGACATCCAGAACACCCCGATCGAGAAGCGCTCGACCGAAACTGTGTCCGGGGTGCAGATGGTGTTCCAGAACCCGTTCGACACCCTCAACCCCTCGATGACGGTAGGCCGCCAGATCATCCGCGCGCTTGAAATTTTTCACGTTGGATCCTCCGACGTCGCCCGCCGCAGCCGGATGCTCGAACTGCTCGATCTGGTCAAACTGCCGCGCCAATTTGCCACCCGGATGCCGCGCCAGTTATCCGGCGGGCAGAAACAGCGCGTCGGCATCGCCCGCGCCTTTGCCGGCGGTGCCAAGATCGTGGTCGCGGACGAGCCGGTTTCGGCGCTCGACGTCTCGGTGCAGGCCGCAGTGACCGACCTCTTGATGGAGATCCAGCGCGAAAATCAGACCACGCTGCTCTTCATCAGCCATGATCTGTCGATCGTGCGCTACCTCTCTGATCGGGTGATGGTGATGTATCTCGGCCACGTGGTCGAACTGGGCACGACCGAGCAGGTGTTCTCGCCGCCCTACCACCCCTATACCGAGGCTCTGCTGTCGGCGGTGCCAATTGCGGATACCAAGGTGCACAAGCAGAGGATCGTGCTGGAAGGCGACATCCCCTCGGCGATGAACCCGCCCCCCGGCTGCCCGTTCCAGACCCGCTGCCGGTGGAAGTCACAGGTGCCGGGCGGTCTTTGCGGGCGCGAAGTGCCGCCGGTGCAGATGGTAGCAGCAGGCCATCAGATCAAATGCCACCTCGCGCCGGACATCCTTGCCGCAATGAAGCCCGTCATCACCATCGCCGCCGAGTAAAATCACCGGCCCGGCTTTCATCTTGACCCAAATATCCATTCGGGCCTTGCCGCCACCCGGGTGTTACCACTTCACGTCCGGGTTCTTCGAGGCCTTGTGCTTGCGCAACCGGCTGGGGGTGTGAAACTTCGGATCCTTGAACGGGTTTTTCTCGCCCTGACCGCGCAGCATGATCCGGATCGGCGTGCCGGGCATCGCGAAGTGATCGCGCAAGCCGTTGATCAGATAGCGCTTGTAGGTTTCCGGCAAGAGGTCGGGGTGGCTGCACATCACCACGAATCCCGGCGGGCGGGTCTTGACCTGGGTCATGTAGCGCAGCTTGATGCGCCGCCCGCCTGGTGCGGGTGGCGGGTGGGCCTCGGTCATCGCCCCCAGCCAGGTGTTCAGCCTTGCGGTTGGCACGCGCCGGTTCCACACGTCATGCGCCGAGATCACGGCGGCGTGCAGGCGCTCGACCCCGCGCCCGGTCAGGGCGGAAACCGTGACCAGGGGGGCACCGCGCAACTGCGGCAGCAGGCGCTCGAACATCTCGCGCAGGGCTGTCAGCTTTTCCTGCTTTTCGCCCTCGAGATCCCACTTGTTGACCGCCACCACCACCGCCCGGCCTTCCGATTCGGCATAGTCGGCAATCCGCAGATCCTGTTGCTCGAACGGAATTTCCGCATCAAGCAGCACCACTACCACCTCGGCAAAACGCACCGCCCGCAAGCCGTCCGAGACCGACATCTTTTCCAGCTTGTCGTCGATCCGGGCCTTCTTGCGCATTCCGGCGGTGTCGAAAATCCGCATCGGACTGCCAAGCCAGGTCGTCCTGACCGAGATCGCGTCGCGGGTGATACCAGCTTCCGGCCCGGTCAGCAGCCGTTCCTCGCCCAGGATCTTGTTGATCAGGGTCGATTTGCCGGCATTTGGCCGCCCAATCACCGCGATTTGCAGCGGTCGGTCGGGCGTCGGTTTGTGCGCCTCGGGGTCGGCCTCGAGGTCGGCCTCATCCTCGGGCACATCGAGATCGACCAGCGGCGCATCCGCCGCGGCGCGCGCGGCAAAGCTCGCGCCGATCGGGCGCAAGATGTGGTAAAGATCGTCCATCCCCTCGCCATGCTCGGCCGACAGCCGCACCGGCGCGCCCAGGCCCAGGCTGAAGGCCTCGATCGCGCCCGCATCCCCGGCGCTGCCTTCGGATTTGTTGACCCCCACGATCACCCGCGCCGCCTTGCGCCGCAAAATCCCGGCAAACACCTGGTCGGTCGCCGTCACCCCCGCCCGCCCGTCGATCAGGAACAGGCAGACATCGGCCATTTCCACCGCGCGCTCGGTCAGCCGCCGCATCCTGCCCTGCAGGCTGTCGTCGGTGACATCCTCGAGCCCCGCCGAGTCGATCACCGTAAAGCGCAGATCGAACAGCTTGGCGTCGCCTTCGCGCAGATCGCGGGTCACACCCGGCTGGTCGTCCACCAGCGCCAGCTTGCGGCCGACCAAGCGGTTGAACAGGGTCGATTTGCCGACGTTGGGTCGACCGACGATGGCGAGGGTAAAGCTCATGGGGCCCTCCGCGGGCTGAGGTCGAAGGCGGCCGGGATCGCACGCCGGGCCTGCTGCCCTACACCGGATGGGCGTCAGCGGAAAGCGTGAAGTTGACCCTTGGCCGAGACGACGTAAAGCGTGCCGCCCGCCAGCGCCGGTTGTGCCGCCGCGCCACCCGGCAGATCGAGGGTGCCAACCAGGGTGCCGTCGGTCGGATCGAACAGCCGGATCAGCCCGTCGCCCGAGGCCACCACCAGCCGCCCGCCCGCCAGCACCGGGCCGTAATGGGCGGTGATCTCCTTGCGTTTCTTGACCTTGTCCTTGACGAAATAGGGCAGATCGACCGCCCAGATCACCGCGCCGGTGGCCGCGTCCAGCCGCACCAGCCGGGCCTCGTCGCTGACCAGAAACAGCGATCCGCCAACCGCCAGCACCGGGCCGAGCGCACCCTCGTCAGCCGACCAGATCAGCTTGCCCGAAGCCGATTCAAGCGCTACCGTGCGCCCGCGCGCGCTGCCGGCATAGGTCACCGGCCCGTCAACCACCGGGTCGCCGGTGATGTCGGTCACACCGGCATAGCCACGCCCCAGCCGCTCGCCCGCGACCATCGCGCCCCAGACCCGCACCCCACCGTCTTTCAGCACCGCCACCAGTTCGCCACTGGCAAAGGGCAGCAGCACATTGCCATCACTGATCGCCGGGGCGGAGGATCCGATCATCCCCGCCGACGAGGGCGTGGCCGCCAGTTGCCAGCGCAACCGACCGCTGTCGGTTGCCACCGCCCAGGCCGAGCCATCGCGCCCCACCACATAAACCGTGCCCGCGTCCACCATTGGGGCACCGGTCACCGGCGCCCCCAGCCGCTGGCGCCAGACCACCGCCCCCGAGGCCGGATCAAGCGCCAGCAGATCGCCGTAACCGGTGGCGGCAAAAAGCTGGCCACCGCCGTAAGCCAACCCGCCGCCCGACACATCGCTGGCTCTGTCAATCTCGGGCCTCAGATCGGCCGACCACAGCGCCGCACCGGCGGCCGAGGTGGCGGCCAGGGTGGCGGTGGCATCAAGCGTGAACACCCGGCCATCGGCCACGACCGGCGCGGCCGAGATGCGGTTCTTGCGGCTGTTGCCCGCGCCGATACCCGCACTCCAGACCGGCACCGGCTGAGCCGACATCGCACCGTGCGGCGCCAAATGCGCGCCATTGCCGCCGCGTTGCGGCCAGTCGGCATTGGCACTCGGGGCGGGCAGGGTGATCGGCAGGCTCTGGTTTTCGACCACCCCCGAGGTGTCAACCGGCGTGGGTTGTTCCTCGGTCGGGATGCTGGCCGCCAGCGGGGTGCGCACAGCGAAGCGCTCGCCCGGCAGGATCAGCTCTTTCTCGCAGCCCGCCAGAAACACCGCCAGCGCCAGGCCGGAGACCGCAGTTAACAGCTTCACCTTGCAAGCCCCCGTGCCAATTTCCGACCCCTGACCGCCCCGCCCGTCAACCGGCGGCGACCGTGCCGCCCAGCGCCACAATCATCTGAGTTGCGCGCTGACGCAAGCCCGACGGCGCTTCCTGATCCTGCGACAGCGCTTGCAGGGCGGCAATCGCCCCGGCTGTGTCGCCCTGCTCAACCAGCAAATAGGCCAGTTGCTCCAGCGCCAGCGGACGGAACGGGCGACCGGGTGCGGCGATCGGATCAAGTGCTGCGCGCCGCTCGGCCAGCGCCATTTCGCTGCCCGACAGCACCACCCGGCGCAAGACCGCCAGATCGCGGTAGCTGGCGGGCAGGGTGGCATCGGCCGCCACCCGATCAAGGGCGGCAAGGGTGCCCGCGCGGTCATCGGTCGGGTCGCTGGCCAGCATCAGGTTCAGAATCGCCGCGCGGTCGCCGTCGGCCGGCACGGCCGCCAGTGCCGCCCGCCGCTCGGGAGCGGTGCCTTGCTCGAGCGCCGCCATCACCGCGTCGCCAAAGGCCTGCGCCGCCGCGCGGTTGGAAGCCTTGCGCCACTCGGTCACGGCGGCGCCGCCAACGATCAGCACCACCAGCAGCACCCCGATCCAGCCATATTTGCGAAACAGCGCAAACAGGCGGTCCCGGCGGACCTCTTCGGTCACTTCCTCGATGAAAGTTTCGGGGTTGCTCACGCGCGCATCTCCTTCGCGTTTGCCGCCGTCTTACACGGGATCGGCAGGGCTTGCCAAGCCCCGCCCGAGGTGCCGCCCGACCCGTGGAAAGCTGATGGTCGGCGCCCGGAACCGCAATGACAGCCCGGCCGGGCGGGAAGAGCCCGCGCTCAGGCCACCGCCACCGCGGCTTCGGCTTCTTCTTCCGACGACTGGCGCGCCCACATCGCTGCGTAGCGCCCGCCGTTGACCAGCAACATCTCGTGGCTACCCTGCTCGACGATTCGGCCGTCTTCCAACACCACGATGCGGTCGCTGTCGGCGATGGTCGAAAGCCTATGCGCGATAGTGATCACGCTGCGGCCCCGGCCCATTTCGCGCAGGCTGTCCTGGATGTCGCGCTCGGTCTGGGTGTCGAGCGCCGAGGTCGCCTCGTCCAAGAGCAGGATCGGCGGGTTCTTGAGCAAGGTTCGGGCGATGCCCACCCGCTGTTTCTCGCCGCCCGAAAGCTTGAGCCCGCGCTCGCCCACGGCGGTTTCATAGCCGGCGGGCAGCGAGGTGATGAAATCATGAATCTTCGCCGCCCGCGCCGCCGCTTCGACTTCCGCGCGGCTGGCTTCGGGGCGACCGTAGGCGATGTTATAATAGACCGTGTCGTTGAACAGCACGGTGTCTTGCGGCACCACCCCGATCTGGCGGTGCAGGCTATCTTGCGTCACGTCGCGCAGATCCTGACCGTCGATCCGCACCGCCCCGCCGGTGACATCGTAAAACCTGAACAGCAGCCGCCCGATGGTCGATTTGCCCGATCCCGACGGCCCGACCAGCGCCACCCGTTCGCCCGGCGCCACCCGCAGGGTGATGCCGCGCAGGATTTGGCGGTCGGGGTCATAGCCGAAGGTCACATGATCGAACTCGACCGCTCCACCCGCCACCCGCAAGGCCTGCGCCCCCGGCTTGTCGTTGACTTCGGCCGGTTGCGCCAGCAGCGCAAACATCTGCCCCATGTCGACCAGCGCCTGGCGGATTTCGCGGTAAACCGTGCCGAGAAAGTTGAGCGGCATGGTGATCTGGATCATGTAGGCGTTGACCATGACGAAATCGCCCACCGTCAGCGCCCCGGCCTGCACCCCCCGCGCTGCCATCACCATCACGATCACCAGCCCGGAGGTGATGATGGTGGCCTGGCCGAAGTTCAGTACGGAAAGCGATTGCCCGGTGCGCACCGCCAGCCCCTCGTAGGCCGCCATGGCGCCGTCGTAGCGCACCGCCTCGCGGTGCTCGGCCCCGAAATACTTGACGGTCTCGAAGTTCAGGAGGCTGTCGATCGCCTTCTGGTTGGCGTCGGTGTCCTGGTCGTTCATCCGGCGGCGAATCTGCACCCTCCATTCGGTGATCCGGAAGGTGTAGGTCACGTAGAGCGCGATCGTCACCACCACCGCCACCATGTACCAGATGCCGAACAGCAGCGCGAACAGCACCGCCACCATGCTCAGTTCGAGGATCAGCGGCCCGATCGAGAACAGCATGAAGCGCAGCAGGAAATCGACGCCCTTGACGCCGCGCTCGATGATGCGCGACAGACCGCCGGTCTTGCGGCTGATGTGATAGCGCATCGACAGGCGGTGAATATGGGTGAAGGTTTCCAGCGCCAGCTTGCGCAGCGCGCGCTGGCCCACGCGCACGAACACCGCGTCGCGCAGCTCACCAAAGCCAACCGCCCCCAGCCGCGCCATCCCGTAGGCAATGGTCAGCCCCACCGCCGAAAGCGCCAGCAGCAGCGCCGCCGAGGGGGCCTCGCCCGCCAGCGCATCGACCGCCGCCTTGTAGAAGAATGGGGTCGCGACCGACACGAGTTTGGCCGCCAGCAGCAGCACCAGCGCCGCCACCACCCGGCGTTTGATCCAAGCCTCGCCCTTCGGCCAGAGATAGGGCAGCACCCGCCGGATGGTGTGCCAGCCGCTGGCGGTCGGCTGATGGTCGTCGGCGCTGGTGGCCGTGGACGTCGTTCTGCGCATGGGGCACCCCGAGGTTCAGCGCCTTACCTAAGCGCGCCGGGGCGCGAATGCCAGAGCCTCAGTTGGCCGGCGCGGGAATGGTGAAAACCTGCCCCGGATAGATCAGATCGGGGTCGCGGATCTTGTCGCGATTGGCCTCGAACACCTGCACATACATGATGCCGTGGCCGAAGTTTTCGCGCGCGATCCGCCACAGGGTAAAGCCGGGCTGCACCGTCACCGTCAGCGGCGGCGGCGGGGCGGCGGGTTCGGGTGCGGCTTCCGGCACCGGGGCCGCCGCGATCGGCGTCGGCGCGGCTGGCGTCGGCGCGGCCTCGACCGGTGCCGGTTCAGGCGTAGCCGCAACGGCGGCGGGGGCGGGGGCCACCGGTTCGACGGCGGCGGCGGCGGGGGCGGGTGTCGGTGCCACAGTTGGCTCGCCGGCAACCGGTTCCGGTTCCGGCGTTGCCGCAACGGTGGCCGGGGCAGGTGCCGCCGGTTCGACGGCAACCGGTGCCGGTCGCGGTGTGGCCGCAACGGCGGGGGGGGCGGTTACGGCCGCCAGCGCCTCCAGCGTCTCGCGCTTGAACGGGGTCTCGAAGCGCGAGGTCACGTGGCCCTCGCCGTCAAGCTGATCGGCGCGCAGGGTATAAAGCCCCGCAGCCACCTCGGGCAGCGTCACCGCCCAGGTGCCCGCGTCGCTGATCGTCAGGCTCGCGAGGTCGGCATTGTCGAGATAAAGCCGCAGCCCCGCCCCGCCCTGCCCGCGCCCCGCCAGTTGCACCGACCCGTCGGCGGTATAGCTGATCGAATCGATGCTGACCGCATCCGGAAGGGCCCCTGCCGCTTCGCCCGATTGCAGTACCTGCGCGCCGCTATCGCTTAGCAGTAACGCGGTCGGGGCGGCGGGCACGGCGGCCGGTTCAGAGGAGGCAACCGTCGCCCCGGGGGCCGGTTCAGCCACCACCGGCGGCGGCGCGACGGGTGCAAGGGCCACGCTTTCCGACGACGCCACCACGGTGCCATCGCTCAGGGTCTCGGTCAGCGTCAGCAGGCGCGGGGTTTCTGAAGGCGACAGCGTGAACAGCGCGGCAAAGCTGCCGCGCGGATCGGCAGCCGCGGTCGCGACCTCGGCCCCGTCCACCAGGATCGCCACGGCCGCCCCCGCCACCGCCCGGCCCGCAACCAGCGTCGCACCATCGCCATCGACCCGCACGGTATCAAAGGTCGGCGGGGTTGGTGCGGCGGCAACTGGCGCAGGCTCGGGCGCGGCAGCAGCCGCCTCGGGCGAGGCTACCACGGCGGGCTCGGGGGCTGGCGCAGGCTGGGCCTCGGGGGCGGGGGTGGGTGATGGCGTGGGTGCGGGAGTGGGCACAACCGCAACCGGCGCTGGGGCTGGCAGTTCGGGTGTGGTCGGCCAGACCAGCCAGCCGATTACCGCCAGCACCACCGCCGCTGCCACCGCCACGGCGGACCTTGTCCCCGAGCCCATCTCTTTCCAAGCCGTCATCGTGCGATCCCCCTCGCGGGGTCCGTTTCCGGCCCCTCGCTTTCTTTCCGACAGAAACCCCGATATCAGGGGGCAACGCAACAGTTTTCCGGGAAAATAATCATGTCGGCCCGCAGTTCTCATTCGGTCTGTGTTTTCTGTGGCGCGCATCCTGGCAAACTGCCGGCCTATGCCGCTGCGGCCGGCGCCCTGGGCGAGATGATTACCGAAAACGGCTGGCGACTGGTCTTTGGCGCCGGCGATGGCGGGCTGATGGGAGAAGTGGCGCGCGCCGCGAAAACCGCCGGCGCGCCCGCGATGGGGGTTGTCCCGGCCCGCCTGATCCCGCGCGAGGCGAGCACCGGCGATCTGGCCCAACTGGTGATCACCGAAGACATGCACGAGCGCAAGAAGGTGATGTTCATGAACTCGGATGCGATCGTGGTGCTGCCGGGTGGCGCGGGCAACCTTGACGAGTTCTTCGAGGTGCTGACCTGGCACCAGATCGGCCTCCACCACAAGCCGATCTTCGTGCTCGATATCGCCGACTACTGGCAACCGCTGCTGGCGCTGATCGACCATCTGATCGCGCAGGGCTTTGCCGATGTGCGCTTGCGCAGCTATTTCACTGGGGTGCCCGATGTCGCGGCCCTGACGCCCGTGCTGCGCGCCGCCCTGTCCTGACGCAGGCTTTCCCAGGAATAAAGTGCCAGCGCCACCCAAATCAGGCTGAAGGCAATGGCGTGCCAGCGGCTGAACGGCTCGGCAAACAGCAGCGTGGCACAGACGAACTGCAGACTGGGGTTGAGGTATTGCACCAGCCCCATCGCCGCCATGCTGACGCGGCGCGCGGCATAGGAAAACAGGATCAGCGGCCCCGCCGTGATCACCCCGGAAAACGCCAGCATGACCGAGAGGCCAAGACTGTGCCCGAACCACGCGCCGGGGCGCGCGAACTCGACCCAGATGCCGCTGTGCAGCCCGATCAGCCAGATCAGCGCCAGCGGCGACAGCACCAGCACTTCGGCGGTGACCGAAACCACCGGCCCTGCCGCCAGCCGCTTCTTGATCAACCCGTAAAGCCCGAAGGTTGCGGCCAGCGCCAGCGCGATCCAGGGTGCCACCCCCAGCCCCGCCGTCAGCACCGCCACCGCCACCCCGGCGAGGGCCACACTGACGGCTTGCCCCCGCGACAGGCGCTCGCCGAACACCACCATCCCGATCAGCACTGCGACCAGCGGAAAGATGAAATAGCCAAGGCTGGCCTCGACGGTATGGCCGGTCTGCACCGAGAAAATGAACAGGAACCAGTTGGCCGAGATCATCACGGCGGCGAACGCCACCATTGCCAGCCCGCGCCCGCGCAGCAGCCCGGGTACCAGCCCCAGCCGCCCCTGCGCCGCCAGCACCAACGCGAACAACAGCGCCGACCACAAGGTGCGGTGACTCAGCACTTCCAGCGGCGGCACCGCCGCCAGCAGCTTGTAATAGATCGGCGACAGCCCCCACACCGTGCAGGCCACGGCCATCGCCATCACACCCTTTGCCGACTCGCGCATCCGCCACCCCCTTGCCGCGGCTTGTGACGGATTCACGCGAGCGGCGAAAGGGCTGGCGTCAAACTTTGTCCAGTGCCTCGGCCACCAGTTCGCCAATCTTCGGCAGCGGATGCCCGGTGAGGGTCTTGGGCAGCTCGGCACCGATCCGGGCGCGCAGGGCGCCGTCCATGCTATCGCGCATGGCCCCCAGCACCTGCGGCGGGGCGGCCAGTACCAGTTTGTCGAACTTGCCCTTGGTGGCCTCGGCCTCCAGATAGTCCACTATGTCACCGGCCATGGCTTCGGCGGCGATGCGCACCCGGTCCGGCGGCGCGACCGGCGTGCGCTGGTCCCGGCCCTGATCGAACACCGGCGTGACCGGATTGGCGGCATTCAGAACCTGCGCCGCATCAAAGCGGTGAACCTGTCGCAGCACCGGCGCGCGGGTGTCGCGCACATTCTCCAGCACCATGGCCCGTTCACTGTCGGCCACCACCACCCATGTCCCTTTCGTCAGCATCGCCATGCGATCCTCCATCGTGACAGGTATCGAGCGGATTCTCCGCCTGCCACAGATAAGCATGCGACGGGCGGACGGCCAGAGACCGCCGCCAAAGAAAAGCCCGCCCCGAACCAGGGCAGGCCCTCACCGGGATCGCGCGGCTGGCGTTACATCCGGGCGGCGACAGCTTCCCAGTTGACCAGCCGGTCCAGGAAGTTGGTCAGATAGGCCGGACGCCGGTTGCGATAGTCGATGTAATAGCTGTGCTCCCACACATCGCACCCGAGCAGTGCGGTCTGGCCAAAACACAGCGGATTGACGCCGTTCTCGGTCTTGGTGACGCGCAGCGCGCCGTCCTTGTCGCGCACCAGCCAGGCCCAGCCCGAGCCAAACTGCGCAGCCCCGGCGGCGGCGAAAGCGTCCTTGAACGCCTGCACCGAGCCGAACGCCGCCGCCAGCGCCGCCGCCAGCGCGCCCGGCATCTTCTTGCCGCCGGTCCCCATTACCTGCCAGAACAGGGCGTGGTTCCAGTGCTGCGAGGCATTGTTGAAAATCCCGCTTTGCGCCACCGCCCCGGCGGCGTAGGTGCCGCGCACGATGTCTTCCAGCGACCGCGCTTCCCACTCGGTGCCTGCGATCAGCTTGTTGCCGTTATCGACATAGGCCTTGTGGTGCAGGTCGTGGTGAAATTCCAGCGTTTCGCGTGACATCCCCAAGGGGGCCAGGGCATCATGGGCGTAGGGCAGATCAGGCAGGGTGAAGGCCATCGGTGTTCTCCTCAGAAGGTTCGCTCAACCTCAATTGTGGTGCCCGCCACGCCAAGGTCAAGGCCAAGCGGTCGTCTTCGCGCGATTGCCCTCTTTCTCGCTGGCCGAAATACCCTGGGGGGGGCCGCAGGGCCGGGGGGGGGGGGCAAAGCCCCCCCTTCGCTTGCCGTCAGATCAGCCCCAGCTCGCTGCCGGGTTGGGCGGCGTGGGAAAGCACCCCCAGCACATAGCCTGCGACCGAGCGAAAGCTGACCAGGGTAAATCCGTCGCCCTCGCGCCAGAACGCCGCCGCCACCTGGGCGACCCGGGTGCGACGCATCTCGCCCTCAGCGAGGGTGGCGAGATCGACCGGGCAAAGCTTCATCAGCACCTCGGCGGCCTTGGCCCCGGTGATGCGAAACACCGCCCGCGCATCCGACGCATCGACCGCGAGAAAATGCTGGCCCTTGAGCGCGGCCTCGAGCTGCGCCAGCGCCGAGGGCACCGCGTCGTAGGGCAGGATCAACAGCCATTCGTCGGGCGACATCCAGCCCGCCCCGCTGTCGCCCTGCATCACCATCCGCCGCGGCTCGGGCAATGCCACCCCGACCGTCGCCTTGACCGCCGCCGCAAGGCCGGGAAGATCCGCGGTCGCCCGCAAGGTGATCATGCCAAGCGGGCCGATCTCGCGAATTTCGGCAAAGCCCTTGTAAACCGCGCCATCGAGCGGGCTGTTCGGGGTGTGCGTCCGGTCAGACATTCTGCCTCTCCCCGTCCTTGTCGTAGAACACCGGGCTCACGATCCTCGCCAGCACCGATCCGCCGCCAGCCGTGGCGAACGTGACCATCTCGCCCATCCGCTCCGGCCCGCGCCGTACCAGCCCCATCGCGATGCCGCGTTTCAGCGTCGGTGAGTAATACGTCGAGGTCACCCGGCCTTCGGTATTCCTTTGCCCATTGGCATTGACCCCCGCCGCCACCGCATAAGCGCCATCGGGCAGCACTGAACCGTCGAGCGTTTCCAGCCCGACCAGCTTCCAGCGCTCGGGGTCGGTCAGGTGGCTGCGCGCCTGACCGCGCTTGCCCAGATAATCGACCTTCTTCTTCGAGATCGCCCAATCCAGCCCCAGATCCTGCGGGGTCACCGTGCCGTCGGATTCATCCCCGACCATGATGAAGCCCTTTTCTGCGCGCATGATGTGCAGCGCTTCGGTGCCGTAAACCATCGCGCCGAATTCCGCCCCGGCGGCGGTGACCAGATCCCAGAAGGCGCGGCCATCACTCATCGGCACCGCGATCTCGTAGCTGAGCTCGCCCGAGAAACTGATGCGGTAAACCCGGGCGCGAAACCCGCCCAAGGTGCCGTCAGCCCACTGCATGAACGGCAGCGCCTCGCGCGAGACATCCATCCCGCCAAGCTTTTCGAGCAGCTTGCGGGCATTGGGGCCGACCACCGCAACTTGCGCGTATTGCTCGGTGAGATTGGCGGTATAAACCCGCCAGTCCCACCATTCACATTGCAGCCAGTCTTCCATCCAGGCGTGAATCCTGTCCGCCCCGCCCGAGGTGGTGTGGCAGAGCCAGGTCTGGTCGTCGATCCGCGCCACCACGCCGTCGTCGCTGAGAAAGCCGTTCTCGTTGCACATCAGCCCGTAGCGGCATTTGCCGACTGCCAGGGTGGACATCACACCGGTGTAGAGAATGTCGAGAAATTTCCCGGCGTCCGGCCCCTTGACGATGATCTTGCCCAGCGTCGAGGCATCGAGCAGGCCAAGGTTTTCGCGGGTGTTGACCACCTCGCGTTGAATCGCCTGCTCATGGCTCTCGCCCGCGCGCGGGAAGCAGTAGGGGCGGCGCCACAGGCCGACCGGCTCGAAATAGGCGCCGTGGGCTTCATGCCAGGCGTGCATCGGGGTGCGACGCAGCGGCTGGAAGATATCGCCACGCGCCTCGCCCACCAATGCGCCGATAGTGACCGGCGTGTAGGGCGGGCGGAAGGTGGTGGTGCCGACGGCGGGAATATCGGCGTTCAGCGCCCCGGCCAGAACCGCCAGGCCGTTGATGTTGCTGAGCTTGCCCTGATCGGTCGCCATCCCGAGGGTGGTGTAGCGCTTGGTGTGCTCGACCGAAGTATAGCCTTCGCGGGCCGCCAGTTGCACGTCGGACACCTTGACGTCATTCTGGAAGTCGAGCCACATCTTTGCCTTGAGCTTGGGGCCGGCCCCTTGCGGCATGATCCAGACCGGGGCCATCGGGGCCTCATCGCTTGGCGTGGCCCTGGCCACCCCGGCGCTCTTCGGCCCGGCTTTCGCGGGTTTGAACCCGGCCGCCGTGGCAGCGGCATGGCCCGCCGCCGCAGCGTCGCCCAGCACCCGGTCGGGGGTTAACGCTCCATTGGCCGCGCCGGCGGCAAACACCATGGCCGAGCCGTCGTGGGTCAGGGCGGGGCGGTCGGGATCGGGGCTGAAGCAGGCATTGGCGGCATCCCACGTCAGCTTGCCGCCGCAGTGCGACCACAGGTGGACCACCGGCGACCAGCCGCCCGACATCGCCACCGCGTCGCATGCGATTTCCTCCAGCACCGCCCCTTCGCCGGCCTGCGCGCAAAGCGCCACCCCGGTCACGCGTTTGCCACCACGGACCGATGCGATGGCCTTGCCGCATTCGACCCGGATGCCAAGGGCCCGTCCCGCCTGCGCCAGCGCGCCGTTGGCCTCGGGGCGGGCGTCGATGATCACCGGCACCACCAGCCCGACCTGATGCAGCGCGATTGCGGTGCGGTAGGCGTCGTCGTTGTTGGTGACAACCACGGTGCGGTCGCCCGGGCTGACGGCGAAGTTCACGACATAGTCGCGCACCGCTGCTGCCAGCATGACGCCGGGGATGTCGTTGCCGGCAAAGGCCAGCGGGCGCTCGATGGCGCCGGTGGCGGTGACGATCCGGCCCGCCCGGATGCGCCACAGCCGATGCTTGGGCCGCCCGTCGCCAGGAGTGGCGTCGGCCACGTTTTCGTCGCCCAGGACATAGCCGTGATCATAAACCCCGGCCGCCATGCAGCGCGAGCGCAGGGTCACATTGTCCATCGTTTCCAGCTCTGCCACCGTGGCGTCGATCCAGGCGTCAGCGGGTTTGCCGTCGATCTCGACCCCGTCCACCGGGGCGCGCCCGCCCCAAGTCGCGGTCTGTTCCAGCACCATCACCTTTGCCCCGGCGCGGCCCGCCACCAGCGCCGCCTGCAACCCGGCGATACCGCCGCCCGCCACCAGCACATCGCAGAAGGCATAGACATATTCGTAGCGGTCGGCGTCGTGATCTTTCGGCACCCGGCCAAGCCCGGCCGACTGGCGCACGATCGGCTCGAACAGATGTTTCCACGCCGCGCGCGGATACATGAAGGTCTTGTAGTAGAACCCACCCGGCAGCACCCGCGCGGCATAATTGTTCAGCGCGCCGACATCGAATTCGAGGCTGGGCCAGTGGTTCTGGCTGGTCGCTTCCAGCCCGTCGAACAATTCGGTGGTGGTGGTGCGCTGATCGGGCTCGAAGCGCGGGCCGCGCCCCATGTTGACCAGCGCGTTGGGTTCCTCGACCCCGGAGGCCAGAATGCCGCGCGGGCGGTGATACTTGAAGCTGCGCCCGACCAGCATCTGGTCGCAGGCGAGCAGGGCGGCGGCCAGGGTATCGCCCTTGAAGCCGCGCAGGCGTTTGCCGTTGAAGGAAAATTCCTGGACCAGCGCGCGCTCGATCAGACGGCCACCCGATGCCAGACGCGTGCTCATTGGAAACCCTTCCAGTTGGGCCGCCGGGCCTTGATCCGTGCCACCAGATCGGCGGGCGGCTCCCTAGTCTGGGCGGGGTAGGTGCCGAACACTTCGAGCGTGGCGGTGCAGCGCGCCGCCAGAAACCACTTGCCGCAGCCGTAAGTGTGGCGCCAGCGCTCGAAATGCACGCCCTTGGGGTTCTTGCGCGCGAACATGTAGCCCTCGAAGTCGTCATCGCTGGAACCCGCAGCGACGCGTTTCAGATGCGCCTCGTAGCCGGGGGTAAGTTCGGTCTCGTCCGCTTTGACGCCGCAATAGGGGCAGGTGAGGGTCAGCATGATTGGGCCTCGTGAGTGCGGCGATGCCGGGGGCGCTGCCCCCGGACCCCCGGGATATTTGGGCAAAGGTGAAGGGGCAACAGCATCAGTGCGCCACCCCCGCCGCGACGGATTCGTCGATGAAACGGCCTTCGCGAAAGCGCTCCATGCCGAAGGCGGCGGCCAGCGGGCCGGGCTCGCCCGTGGCCATCAGCTCGGCCATCGCCCAGCCCGAGCCGGGAATTGCCTTGAAGCCGCCGGTGCCCCAGCCGCAGTTGATGAAGCAATTGCCGAGCGGGGTTTTCGAGAGGATCGGCGAGCGGTCGCCGGTCATGTCAACGATGCCGCCCCACTGGCGCAGCATCTTGAGCCGCGAGATCATCGGGAAGGTCTCGACCAGGGCGCGCAGCGTCTCCTCGATATGGTGGAACGACCCTCGCTGGGTGAAGTTGTTGAAGCCGTCAGTGCCGCCGCCGATCACCAGCTCGCCCTTGTCGGATTGCGAGACATAGCCGTGCACGGTGTTGGCCATCACCACCACGTCGATGCAGGGCTTGATCGGCTCGGAGACCAGCGCCTGCAGCGCCACCGCCTCGATCGGCAGGCGAAAGCCCGCCATCTCGGCGACTTGGCCCGAGTGGCCGGCCACCACGATGCCGAGCTTGTTGCAGGCGATGAAGCCCCGCGCCGTCTCGACCCCGGTGACCTGGCCCGCCGCCGAGCGCACCCCGGTGACTTCGCATTGCTGGATGATGTGCATCCCCATCGCGCTGCAAGCCCTTGCATAGCCCCAGGCCACCGCATCATGGCGCGCGGTGCCGCCGCGGGCCTGATAAAGTGCACCGAGCACCGGATAGCGTGGGCCGTCGAGGTTGATGATCGGCACCAGCTCCTTGACCCGCTCGGGCGGGATCCACGAGGTCTCGATCCCTTGCAACGCGTTGGCGTGGACGGTGCGCAGATAGCCGTGAACCTCGTGCTGGGTCTGGCCCAGCATCAAGAGCCCGCGCGGCGAAAACATCACGTTGAAGTTCAGATCCTGGCTGAGGCCCTCATAAAGACTGCGGGCCTTTTCATAGATCGCCGCCGAAGGGTCTTGCAGGTAGTTCGAGCGGATGATGGTGGTGTTGCGGCCGGTGTTGCCACCACCAAGCCAGCCCTTCTCGATCACCGCGACATTGGTGATGCCGAAATTCTTCCCCAGGTAATAGGCGGTGGCAAGGCCGTGCCCGCCCGCGCCGATGATCACCACGTCATAGGCGGCGCGCGGCTCGGGCGCTTCCCAGGCCCGTTCCCAGCCCTGATGGTAGCGCAGGGCCTCGCGGGCAACGGCAAAGATCGAATATCGTCTCATCACGGCGACTCCCTGCGGCGGGTTTGCCCCTGCCTTGTGGAACTGCTTTCCGATTTAGCGGCACTCGCAAGCGGCACAATCGGGAAAAAAGCGACATCAGGCTGCGACCGATTGCGCCCGGCCCGTTCACGAGGCTGTGCGAAATTTGGGCCTTTTGCGCGCGGCGCGCAACCGTTACATGGGGGCAGCAAGCAGGAGGCAGCATGGTAAGCGGTCAGGACTGGATATTCTGGGCAACGGCCATGGTCATGACGCTGGCGGTGGCGGCGGTGCTGGTGCGCGCCCTGCTGCGCGGGCGCACGGCGCCCACGGCCGGGGTCGCCTACGATCTGCGGGTTTACCGCGATCAGCTGGCCGAGATCGAGCGCGATGGCGCGCGCGGCTTGATTGGGGCCGACGAGGCGACGCGGCTGCGCAGCGAAGTGTCGCGCCGGGTGCTGGCGGCGGATCGCGCGCTGGCGGCAAGCGTTGCCGATCCGGCAGGATCGCGGCGCGGGGCGCTGGTGGTCGCGGCGCTGGTCGTGGTGTTGATGGCCGGGGCGTTCTGGGGCTATTGGCGGCTTGGGGTGCCGGGCTACGCCGACATGCCCCTCAAGGCGCGTATCGCTGCCGCTGACGAGCTGCGGGCCAACCGCCCGTCGCAAACCGAGGCCGAGGCGCAGGTGCCCGCCTCTGCGCCGCCCGAGGGGCTGGACCCGCAGTATCTTGATCTGGTGGCCAAGCTGCGCCTCACCGTGGCCGCGCGCCCCGACGATGTGCAGGGGCTGGCTCTGTTGGCCAACAGCGAAGCACAGGTCGGCAATTTCGCCGCCGCCTACGGCGCGCAGGCGCGGGTGGTGGCGATCAAGGCCGCCGACGCCAGTGGCGACGATCACGCCCTGCTGGCCGAGATGATGATCCTGGCGGCCGGGGGGTATGTCTCGCCGACAGCCGAGGCGGCACTGTCCGAGGCGCTGAAGCGCGACCCGGAAAACGGCCTCGCGCGCTATTTCTACGGGTTGATGCTGGCCCAGATCGGGCGACCGGATCAGGGCTTCGAGGTGTGGCGGGTGCTGCTGGAAACGAGTGCGCCCGACGCCCCCTGGGTCGATACGCTTACCGGCCAGATAGGCGATCTGGCGGCGATGGCGGGGGTGAATTACCAGCCTCCCGCAAGCGACCTGCCCGGCCCCTCGGCGGGCGACATGGCAGCGGCGGCAAACATGACCGACGCGGAGCGCACCAGCATGATCGAGGGCATGGTGGCACAGCTCAACGACCGGCTGGCGAGCGAAGGCGGCACGGCGCAGGAATGGGCGCGGCTGATCGGGGCCTACGGCGTGCTCGGCAAGACGGAAGACGCGCGGCGGATCTGGGACGAGGCGCAGACCCGTTTTTCCGACAAGCCCGACGATCTGGCGGTGGTGCGCGCCAGCGCGGCGCGGGCCGGGGTGGCCGAGTGACGATTCATGACCGGATCGAGGATTTCGCCGCCGCCCTGCCCGACGGGCGGGCGATCGCGGGGCTCGATCTCGGCACCAAGACCATCGGGGTGGCGGTCTCGGACCTGCGGCGCGGGATCGCCACGCCGGTGCTGACCATCCGCCGGGTGAAATTCACCGCCGATGCGGCGGCGCTGGCCGCCCTGGCGGACGAGCGCCGGATCGCCGGGCTGATCCTGGGGCTGCCGTTGAACATGGACGGCTCGGAAGGGCCGCGGGCACAGGCGACCCGGGCGTTTGCCCGCAATCTGGTGCGGCTGCTGGCGCTGCCGATCGGGTTCTGGGACGAGCGCCTGTCCACCGTGGCGGCCGAGCGGGCGCTGATCGCGGCGGATACGTCGCGAAAGCGTCGCGCCGAGGTGATCGACCACGTGGCCGCCGGCTATATCCTGCAAGGTGTGCTGGACCGCATGGCCTATCTGCGGCAGGAGAATGCGACGTGAAGGACAACGTGAACGACGAAGTCTGGCAGCGCGCCGAGGTGCAATCGCCCTGCGTGAAAATCTGCGTGGTGCACCCGACCGAGGGGCTGTGCGTCGGCTGCCTGCGCACGGTGGCAGAAATCGCCGGGTGGTCGCGCCTTACCCCTGCCGAGCGCGCCGCCGTGATGGCCGAACTGCCCGCCCGCGCCCCTCGCCTGGCCAAGCGCCGCGGCGGCCGCGCCGTACGGCTGGAACGGTGACCGCGACCGGCGGCCGACCCGGCGCCGTGCCTTCGCGGCCCCCGTCGGCGGGCAGGCGCGCCGCGTCATCGGGCTTGCCCGATCCCACCCGGACCCCTACCCTGGAACCATGAGCGAAACCCTGATCGACCCCTTCGCCCGCCCCATCCGCTACCTGCGGGTCTCGGTCACCGACCGCTGCGATTTCCGCTGCGCCTACTGCATGTCGGAAAACATGACCTTTCTGCCCAAGGCCGATCTGCTGACGCTGGAAGAACTTGACCGGATGTGCAGCACCTTCATCGGGCTCGGGGTGGAAAAGCTGCGCATCACCGGCGGCGAACCCCTGGTGCGGCGCGGCATCATGACCTTTTTCCACGCCATGCAGCGCCACGTCGAGTCCGGCGCGCTCAGGGAATTGACGTTGACCACCAACGGCTCGCAACTGGCGAAATACGCGGACGAGCTGGTGGCCTGCGGGGTGCGGCGGATCAATGTCTCGCTCGATACGCTCGACAGCGCCAAATTCGCGGCGATCACCCGCTGGGGGCGGCTGGCGCAGGTGATGGCCGGGATCGAGGCCGCCAGTGCCGCCGGCCTGCGCGTCAAGATCAACACCGTGGCGCTGAAAGGCTTCAACGAGGACGAGCTGTTTGCCCTGACCGAATGGTGCGCCGCGCACGGCCATGATCTGACCTTCATCGAGGTCATGCCGATGGGCGACATGGGTAACGAGAACCGGCTCGACCAATACTGGCCGCTTTCCGATCTGCGCGCCCGTCTGGCCGGGCGTTTCACCCTGACCGATCTGACCGAAAGCTCGGGCGGCCCGGCGCGTTATGTGCGCCTGAACCAGACCGGGCAGAAGATCGGCTTCATCACCCCGCTGACCCATAATTTCTGCGAAAGCTGCAATCGGGTGCGGCTGACCTGCACCGGCGAGCTTTATATGTGCCTCGGTCAGGAAGACGCCGCCGACCTGCGCGCGCCGCTGCGCTCCACCCCCGATGACACGGCCCTGACCGAAGCGATCCGGGCCGCCATCGCGCGCAAGCCCAAGGGTCACGATTTCGACTATTCGCACCAGCAGATAGCAGGCCAGATGACCCGCCACATGAACCACACCGGCGGCTGAACCGGGGCGGCGCAGGCGGCCGGCATAAGGTCGCTCCTGCCGCGCCCGTTGGCGATGGTGCAGGTCAGAAACCGGTGGCCCGTCGGGTTGCGAGCCACCGGTCAACCCACCGGCGGCGGCGGTTGCGCCACCCCGGACTCATCGCGCTCGGCGCAGCCTCTGGCCGGCGGCATCGAAGTGAAGGGCGCGGGCCGGATCCGGGGTCAGGAATACCGCCTCGTCAACCGCATAGTCGTGCTGGCCGAACCGCCGCACCGTCAGCAGCCCGTGCGGCGCGGTGTTGACATAGACGTTGGTCTCGCCGCCCAAGTGCTCGACATAGCCGATGGTGCCGCTGATCTGGCCGGAATGGCGGTCAAGGCCAAGGTGTTCGGGGCGGATCCCGAGGGTGGCCCCGGGTTGGCCCAGCGCGCGCGCATCGAGCAGGTTCATCTTCGGCGAGCCAATGAAGCCCGCAACAAAGGTGTTGGCCGGGTCGTTGTAGAGATCCATCGGCGCCCCAACCTGTTCGACCCGGCCTTCGTTCAGCACCACGATGCGGTCGGCCAGCGTCATCGCCTCGACCTGATCGTGGGTGACGTAGATCATGGTGGCCGCCAGCTCGCGGTGCAGGCGGGCGATTTCGATCCTTGTGGCCACCCGCAAGGCGGCATCGAGGTTGGAAAGCGGCTCGTCGAACAGGAAAAGCTTGGGCTTGCGCACAATGGCGCGACCGATCGCGACGCGCTGGCGCTGGCCACCCGACAATTCCGCCGGACGGCGATCGAGCAGCGCATCAAGCGCCAGCATGGCGCTGGCCCGGGCCACACTTTGCGCCACCTGCGCCGCGTTGGCGCCGCCCTGTTTCAGCCCCAGCCCCATGTTGCCGCGCACCGTCAGATGCGGGTATAGGGCGTAGGACTGGAACACCATGGCGATTTCACGCTGGCTGGGCGGGATGTCGTTGACCACCACGCCGTCAATGCGCACCTCGCCTGAGGTGGCGTCTTCCAGCCCGGCAATGATGCGCAGCAGGGTGGACTTGCCGCAGCCCGACGGCCCGACAAAGACGCAGAATTCGCCGTCTTGCACCGTCAGATCGACGCCGTTGATGACGTTGACCGCCCCGAACGACTTGGTGATGGCGGCAAGGGTCAGATCGCCCATGGTGGCTCCTGCAGGTTGACGGCGCGCCCCGAGCGCACGCTGGAATCGGCGGCAAGACAGATGGCCAGCGACCGCACCGCGTCCTGCATGTGGCGGCCGAGATCAAGATTTTCGGCTATCGCGCGAGCGACGAACGCGGCCTCGCGGTCGCACAACTGCTGGTGTCCGGGCTCGTCGGTCATTGCGATATCGGTGTCGCCACCCGCGACCTTGTGGATGCGCAGAAGCGCGGTCCTTGTGTGGGTCGCCATGTCGTCGGACCGCGCGCCCTCCGGCATCCGGATCGAGACCGCGCCATTGGGGCTGACCACGTCCTTGACGAAAAACGCGGTGTCCGACATCATTGGCCCCCAACCCGCCTCATACCAGCCCAGACTGCCGTCGTCGAACAGCACCTGGAAATGGCCGTAGTTATACATGTCGGGCGCGATCTCGCTTGACAGCCGCAGCCCCATGCCGCGCACCTCGACCGGCCGCGCATCGGTGATCTGGCACATCACATCGACATAATGCACCCCGCAATCGACAATCGGCGAGGTGGTCTGCATCAGCGCCTTGTGCGTAGCCCAGGTCGGACCCAAGCTTTGCTGGTTCAGGTTCAGTCGGAACACGTAGGGCCCCCCCAGGGCACGCGCCTCCGCGATCAGGCGCTGCCAGCTTGGGTGATGGCGCAGGATGTAGCCGACCACCACCTTGCGGCCGCTTGCCGCGGCCATGGCCTCTACCCGGCGGGCATCGGCGACGGTGGTGGCCAGCGGCTTTTCGACAAACACATCCGCCCCCGCCGCCATCGCGGTGCAGGCCAGATCGGCATGGCTGTCGGAATAGGTGGCGATGCAGACCAGATCGGGTTTCAGCCGCGCCAGAGCCTCGGCAAAATCGGCCGTCAGCGGATAGACGCCAAGCGAGGGCGGCAGATCCACTGGCGAGCGGTTGACCAGCCCGACGATGCGGAACGCCGGATTGGCGTGATAGGCCAGCGCATGGCTGCGCCCCATGTTGCCCAGACCCGCCACCATCACCCGGATCGGCTCGACCGTCATTTCACCGCTCCCGCCGTGATGCCACGAATCAGTTGCCGCGAGAAGATCAGGTAAAGCACCAGCACCGGCAGGATCGCCAGCGACAGCGCCGCCAGCACCGCGTTCCAGTTGGTCACGAACTGGCCGATGAAAACCTGACTGCCCAAGGTGATGGTCTTGGTGGCCTCCGCCGGCGCCAGGATCAGCGGAAACCACAGATCGTTCCAGATCGGGATCATGGTGAACACCGCCACGGTCGCCAGCGCCGGACGCACCAGCGGCAGCACCAGGGCAAAGAAGATGCGGTATTCGCTCAGCCCGTCGATCCGGCCGGCGTTCTTGAGATCGTCCGACACCTGCTTCATGAATTCCGCCAGGATGAACACCGCCAGCGGCAGGCCCTGCGCGGTATAAACCAGGATCAGCGCCAGCAAGGTGTTGACCAGCCCGGTCGCCACCATCAGTTGCAAGATTGCGACCGTTCCAAGCCGGATCGGGATCATGATCCCGAGCGCCAGATAAAGCCCCATCAGGGCGTTGCCGCGAAAGCGATACTCGGACAGCGCGAACGCCGCCATCGCCCCGAACAACAGCACGAAGAACAGCGACGCGACCGTCACCACCAGGCTGTTCTGGAAATAGTGGAAGAAATCGCCCTGCTTCAGCACCGTGGCATAGCCGATCAGATCAAACGTCGCCGGTGTCGGCAAGCCCAGCGGCTCGGCAAAGATCGCCCGGCGTGACTTGAAGCTGTTGACCACCACCACGAACACCGGAAACAGCGCGATCACCGTATAGGCGATCAGCACCGCATGGGCGGCGATGGAACGGGAAATCGGGGTGCGCGTGGCCATGGTTTTTCCCTAGAACTGATAGCGCCGCAGCCGGGTCTGGATGGCAAACAGATAGAAACACACGCCGACCAAAATGATGCCGAACATCGCGGTGGCAATCGTCGCCCCCATGTGCGGATCGCCCAGTTGCAACTGAAAGCCGAAAAAGGTGCGGTAAAGGAAAGTACCCAGAATGTCGGTCGCAAAATCCGGCCCGGCAAGCGCGCCCTGTGCCACGTAGATCAGATCGAAGGCATTGAAATTGCCGACGAAGGTCAGGATCGATATGATCCCGATCGATGGCAGGATCAGCGGCAGCCTGATGCGCCAGAACTGGCTCATGCCGGTGATGCCGTCCATTTCGGCGGCCTCGATCACCTCGTCGGGAATGGTCAGCAGCGCAGCGTAGATCAGCATCATCGGAATCCCGACAAATTGCCACACCGAGATCAGCGCCAGCGTGGTCAGGGCGTATTCCTCGCGCCCCAGCCACGGCGCAAACAGGCTTTTCAGCCCGACCAGATCAAGCATTCCGGGGGCGATGCCCCAGATCGGCGACAGCATCAGCTTCCACACAAAGCCCACGATCACGAACGACAGAATGGTCGGGATAAAGATCGCACTGCGGTAGAATGCCGCCATCCTGAGCCGCGGCGCGGACAGCAGCGCCGCCAACCCGACCCCGATCGGGTTCTGCACCAGCATGTGCACCACGAAGAACCAGGCGTTATTGGCCAGAGCATTCCAGAAACTGGCCGACCAGCGCGGATCGAGAAACAGGGTGCGAAAGTTGTCGAGCCCGGCAAACCGGGCCACCCGCTCGACCCGGGTGTAAAGCGCTAAATCGAGCGTCGCAAACAGCGGCACGATCATGATCGCGCTATAGACCAGCACGGCGGGCGCCAGAAACACCGCGATATGCCAGCGGATCGGCCTGCGGCGCATTACCATGACTCCTGCCTTCACTCTGGAAAAATATCCTCGGGGGGGGGGTGCGGGGGGGCGGAAAGCCCCCCCGCCCGGTCAGCAGTTGCTACTTCTGCGGATCATACCAGCTTGCCAGCCCCGCCTGCAGCCGCGCCCCGATGGCCTCGGGGGTCTCGCTGCCCTTGATCGCGGCAACCGAAGCGTTCCAGGTCTCGTTCTCGAGGTTCGGCGTGCCGCGCGACAGGATCTGGTAGGTCGAACGGATCGAGCTCTGGCACTTGCCCCGCCACGAGATGAACTCCTGCGCCAGCGGGTCCTCCAGCGTCACCGGCTCGCTCGACAGCGGAAAGAAGCCGGGCAGCGCATTGGCGTAGCGGCTGGCGAACTCGGGGCTCGCCACCCAGTTCAGGAAGGTCTTGCCGGCCTCGGCATTGGCCGAAGCGGCGTTCAGACCGATGCCGATATCGGTGTGATCCGAGATGTAGCAGGTATCGCCCGCGGCCTGCACCGGCGGCGGGAACGCCCCCATCTCGAACCCGGCCTGCGCCCGGAAGCCGCTGATTTCCCAACTGCCGGCCGGATAGATTGCGGCCCGGCCGAGGGTGAACAGGTTCTGGCTGTCGGGATAGGTCTGGGCCTCGAAGCCGTCGCCGAGATAATCCTTCCACTTCGCCAGTTGCCGGTACGGCGCGACCCAGGCCTCGTCGGTCAGTTTTTGCGTGCCTGCAATCAGCGCCAGACGACCTTCCTCGCCCTTCCAGTAGTTCGGGCCGATGTTGTTGTAGCCCATGGTGGCGGCTTCCCACTGGTCGTTGGTGCCCATCGCCATCGGGATGTAGGTGCCATCGGCCTTGATCTTGTCGAGGGCGGCAAAGAATTCGGCCTCGGTGGTGGGCACTTCGATGCCGAGCGCGGCAAACGCATCCTTGTTGTAGATGAAGCCGTGGATCACGCTCGCCATCGGCACGCAGAAGGTTTTGGTGCCGTCATCGGTGGACCAGCCCGAGCGCGCCACCGCACTGAAGTTGGCCATGCCGGGCAGGTCGGTCAGATCGGCCAACTGGCCCTTGTTGAAAAGCTCGAGCGAGGCGTCGAACGGGCGGCAGGTGATCAGATCCCCCGCCGAGCCGGCGTCAAGCTTCGAGTTCAGCACCGCATTGTATTCGGCGGGCGCGCTGGGGGCGAACACCACCTTGATCCCGGGGTTGGCCGCCTCGAACGCCGGAATGATCTTGTCTTGCCAGATCGTCAGGTCGTCATTGCGCCACGACTCGATGGTCAGCGTGACATCCTGCGCCATGGCGGCCCCGCCTGCCAGCACGGTGCTGGTCAAAAGCAGGCTGCGCAACGTGGTCTTCATCATGTCGTCTCTCCCTGATGTTGGCCCTTGCGGGCCGGTGGTGTTGACCCTTGCGGGCCGGTTGTCGGTTTGCCTGTCGGGGGACGTTTGGGGCGTTATCGTGGCTCGGCCGCCTGTGCCGCCAGAGCGGGTCCAAGCTGGCCGTGGCTGGCTTGCAGCAGGCGCGCGGCGGCGGCGCGGTCGTGCGCCCCGGCGGCGATCAGCACGGCGGTTTTCACATCACCCCCGGCCTGCGCCAGGGCGGTCGCCGCGCGCGCCTCGTCGCTGCCAGTCAGCCGCGCCACGATCCGGCAAGCGCGGTCGCGCAGCTTGGCATTGTCGGCGCTGAGGTTGACCATGTAGCCGTCGTGGACATGGCCCAGCCTGATCGCCATCAGCGTCGAGATCAGGTTGAGCGCGATCTTCTGCGCCGTGGCCGCCCCCATCCGGGTCGAGCCAGCAATCACCTCGGGGCCGGTATCAAGCAAGATTGCAACCTCGGCCTCCTTTAGCAGCACCGCCCCCGCGACATTGGCCACCGCGATCAGCGCAACCCCACGGGCACGCGCCGCGGCGGCCAGCGCCAGGGTGTAGGGGGTGGCACCGCTGGCCGAGACACAGATCAGCGCGTCGCCCCGCCCCAGCCCCGCTGCCGCAAGATCGGCGCGCGCAAGCCCGGCGTCGTCCTCGACCGCGCCGTTCAGGCGCAGCAGCGATGAAGCCCCTCCCGCCAGCAGGATCGGCATGCGCTCGGGGGCGATCCCGAAGCTGCCCGCGAGCTCGAGGCCATCGGCCAGCGCCATCAGCCCCGAGCTGCCCGCGCCGCCATAACCCAGCTTGTCCCCCGCCGCGATCACCCGGGCGGCAAGCGCTGCCGCGGCCTCAATCTGCGGCAAGGCCGCGCGCACCGCCGCCGCGGCGGCAAGCTGGGCGTCGATGAGATGGGTCAACGCCTGCGCCGCAGGCAAGGCTTGCAAACCGATCGCGGCGCGATGCTGCTGCTCTGTCCGGCGCTGTGGCATACGATTCCCCCTGCTTTATCGATAATGCCAAAATAATACCACATGTCTAGACAAATCTTGGAGCAGGCAAGATATAAAGGCTCTTGCCGGTTCCTCTTTTCATTTGGTAGTTTTTTGGTATCTTCGCAGCAAAGGAGTCGCCTTGGTGCTATTGCTGGCTGTCGATGGTGGAGGTAGCGGGTGCCGCGCCGTGGTGGCCGACTCTTCGGGTCGGATACTGGGGCGCGGTCAGGGCGGGGCGGCCAACATCATGACCGACCCCGACACCGCCCGCGACAACATTCTGGCCGCCTCCACGGCGGCGCTGGCCGATTGCGGGCAGGCCGCGACCCTGACCGATCTGGTGGCGGTGCTGGGGCTGGCGGGAACGAATGTCGCGGGCACCGCCGCGCGGCTGGTGGCGAGGCTGCCGTTCGCGCGCGTGCGGGTGGTGTCCGACGCCGTGATTGCGCTGGTCGGGGCCCATCAGGGCGCCGATGGGGTGGCGGCGATGATCGGTACCGGCTCGGTCTTTGGCCGCCAGCGCGCCGGGGAGCGAAGACTGATCGGGGGGTGGGGGTTGGTGCTCGGCGACGAAGGCTCGGGAGCCTGGATCGGGCGGGCGGCGCTGGCGCAGGTGCTGGCGGCGCAGGATGGCTTTGTCCCGCTGAGCCCGCTGCTGGCCGATCTGCGCGACCGGCTTGGCAGCATTGATGCGGTGGTGGCCTTTGCCCACAGCGCCTGCCCCGGCGATTTTGCCTGCTTCGCGCCCGATGTGGTGGCGGCAGGCGACGATGATCCGGCGGCCCAGACCATCCTGCGGCAGGCCGACAAATGGATCGCCCGCGCGATTGATCACCTGCAAATCGGTGGCGCGCTGCCGGTCGCGTTTCTGGGGGGCCTGGGCGCGACCTTCGCCGCCCGGCTGGCCGAACGCTATGGCGGGCTGCTGCGCCCTGCCAAAGGTTCGGCACTGGATGGGGCGCTGTGGCTGGCGCGGCAGGATGCCGGGGGGCTGGGGGGCTAGATGGACGAACTCTTTGCCGCCGCAGCGCTGCGCGACGCCGGTCCCGGCCCGCTATATCTGCACCTCAGCCGCCGCATCGGCGAGCGCATTGCGGCGGGCAGGCTGGCCCCCGGCTCCAGCCTGCCGCCCGAGCGCGAAATGGCGGCCCTGACCGGCCTCAGCCGGGTCACGGTGCGCAAGGCGGTGCAGGCGCTGGTGCAATCGGGCCAATTGGTGCAGCGCCGCGGCTCGGGCACCTTCGTCGCCCCAAAGGTCGAGCGGCTGGAGCAGGCGCTGTCGCTGCTGACCTCGTTTTCCGAAGACATGGCGCGGCGCGGCAAGGCGGCGCGCTCGGTCTGGCTGGCGCGCGGGGTGCAGGCCCCGGCCCCCGAGGAAATGATGGCACTGGGGCTGACGGCGCAGGATCATGTGGCGCTGCTCGAGCGGGTGCGGCTGGCCGACGAGGTGCCGCTGGCGATCGAGCGCGCGGCGCTATCGACCGCGATTCTGCCGGATCCGATGGTGGTGGGGGCTTCGCTTTACGCCACGCTGGCCGAGCGCGGCTTGCGCCCGGTGCGGGCGGTGCAGCGGATTTCGGCTGCCAACCTCAACCCCCGTGATGCCGCCCTGCTGGAGGTGGCGGTGGGAGCAGCGGGGCTACGGATCGAGCGGGTCTCGTATCTGCCCTCGGGTCGGGTGGTCGAGTTCACCCGCTCGATCTATCGCGGCGATGCCTATGATTTTGCCGCCGAATTACAGATACCGCCGGAGCAGGAAGGAAAGCAGACATGAGTCACAAGACCTTCATGCGCGCCGAAGTCGAGGAAATTCCGGCCGCCTGCGCGCGTTTTCTGGGCACCACCACAGCCGAGGTTGCCGCCGCGGCGGCGGCACTGCGGGCGCGCGATCCCGGCGTGGTGGTAACGGTGGCGCGTGGCTCGTCCGATCATGCGGCCAGCTATCTGAAATACGCGGTCGAACTGGTGGCGGGGGTGCCGGTGGCCTCGGTCGGGCCTTCGGTGGCCTCGATCTACCGGCGGCCAATGCGCTTGCAGGGGGCGGCCTCAATCGGCATTTCGCAATCGGGCCGCAGCCCGGATCTGGTGGAAATGATGCGCGCCGCCGGGGTGGGCGGGGCGCTGACGCTGGCGATCACCAATGTCGCCGATGCGCCGATGGCACAGGTCTGCGATCACACCTTGGTGCTGCACGCCGGACCCGAGCACAGCGTGGCAGCCACCAAGACCTTTGTCGTCTCGGTGGTGGCGGCGCTGGCGCTGGTGGCCGAGTGGCAGCAGGATGCCGCCCTGCGCGCCGCGGTGGCCGCCCTGCCCGAGGCGTTTGCCAAGGCCCTGGCCTGTGACTGGCAGGCGCTGGCCGACGCGCTGGAGCCGGTCGGACAGCTTTACGTGCTGGGGCGCGGCCCGGGCTTTGCCATTGCCAATGAAATGGCGCTCAAGTTCAAGGAAACCTGCGGCTTGCACGCCGAAAGCTACAGCGCCGCCGAAGTGCTGCACGGCCCCAGCGCGATCGTGACGCCGGGCTTTCCGGTGCTGGTGCTGGGGGTGGCGGACGCAGCGCTGCCGCAGCTTCTGGCCACCGCCGAACGGCTGGCGGGTCAGGGCGCGCGGGTGTTCATGACCGCCGGGCAGGCGGCGGGGCAGGTGGCGGGGGTCACGGTGCTGCCCGCGGTTGCCGGTCTGCATCCGCTGCTGGCCCCGCTGGTGATGGTGGTCAGCTTCTATGCCTTCATCGAGGCGCTGGCGCGGCGGCGCGGGCTTGACCCCGACACCCCGCCGAATCTGCGCAAAGTGACGGAGACGTTATGATGCCCAGGGCTCGTGAAAGAGACTCTTTTCCACGCAGGCATGCGGCCGCCCGAGGGCGGCGCGAATGCACCCGCCTGGGCGGCGGGCGGGCGCATGCCGGTTCGCAAGCGGACCGGCGGGGACGACCGACGCGAGGTCAATCCTTCGGGCCGTTGCCATGACCCGGCGCATCTTCCTCGGGGCGCGGGTATTTGACGGCAACCGCCTGCACGATGGGCGCGCAGTGCTGGTCGAGCAGGGCCGGTTGGTCGGTCTGGTAGCCACCGACCGGATCCCTGACGCCCCGGCGGCAGAAGTGGTGCGTCTGGCGGGGGGGATTCTGGCCCCCGGCCTGATCGACCTTCAGGTCAATGGCGGCGACGGGGTGATGCTGGGCGAGGCGGCCAGTGTGCCCGGCATCGCGCGGATCTGCGCCGCCCATGCCCGGCTGGGGGCCACCGGCATTCTGCCCACCCTGATCACCGACCGCCCCGAGGTCACGCAGGCCGTGCTCGCGGCAGGCATTGCCGCCGCCCGCGCCCGGGTGCCGGGGTTTCTTGGCCTGCATCTTGAAGGCCCGCATCTTGATCGCAGGCGCAAGGGCGCGCATGACCCCGCCCTGATCCGCGCCATGACCGACGCCGATCTGGCGCTGCTGCTCGAGGCCGCGCGGCACCTGCCCGCGCTGATGGTGACGCTGGCCCCTGTGGCGGTGACGCTGGCGCAGATTGCGGCACTGGCGCAGGCCGGGGTGGTGGTCAGTCTGGGCCACAGCGACTGCACGGCGCTGGAGGCGCGGGCCGCCTATGCCGCCGGGGCGCGCTGCGCCACCCATCTTTACAACGCCATGAGTCCGCTCGGCCACCGCGAGCCGGGGCTGGTGGGGGTGGTGCTCGATAGCCCCGGCGTCCATTCCGGGCTGATCGGCGACGGGGTGCATGTGGCCCCCGAGGCGGCAAGGGTGGCGCTGGCGGCCAAACGCGGCGACCCGCCATCGGGTGGGCTGTTCGTGGTGAGCGATGCGATGGCGGTGGCGGGCACCGATCTGGCCGAGTTCAGCCTTGGCGCTCGCCGCATCCTGCGCCGCGAGGGCCGCCTGACGCTGGTGGATGGCACTCTGGCCGGGGCCGACTGCACCCTGCCGGGGTCGGTGGCCTGGCTGGTGGCCAAGGTTGGCCTGGCCCCCGAGCGCGCCCTGGCGATGGCCTGCTCGGTGCCTGCCGCTGCCATCGGGGCCGCCGCGCGGTGCGGCTCCTTGCGCCGCGGAATGGCGGCGGACATGGTGCATCTCGATGCCGATATGGCACTGACCGCCGTCTGGCGCGGCGGCGAGCGCCTTTAAGGTGGGTCGGGCTGATCGGTTGGGTTTGGTCCTGACCCTGGCAGGTTGCGGAAAAAGGGTTTCGCCCGGTCATCGGGCCGAACCTTTTGCCGGGATTCAGCCCTCCCGCCCGCAGCCCCCCCTGCCGACAAGGCCGCCGCCCCCCCACGCGCACTGAAAGGTCGGGCGCTGGCCGGGGCCTTTTGGCCCCCGGCCAGACCCGGGCCAAGCCGACACATGGCCGTGCCGCGCGGCATCCCTGGCATGAAGGTGGTCAGCCGCGGTTGAAACGCCATTCGGTGATCTGGTGCAGTGGTGACGCAGGGGCAAGCTCGATGCTGGGGAAACCGGCGTGGTTTGGTGCGTCGGGCCAGCCCTGGGTCTCGATCGCCAGACCCTCGTGATAGCCGTGGCCCGGGCGCAGGGCGCTGCGACCATCATAGACCTGAATGCCGGGTTCGGTGGTGGCGACGGTCAGGGTCAGCCCGCTGGTGCCGGTCAGCCACAGCACCTCGGTCAACACCCGCCGCGCAGCCGCGAGGCAAAAGCAGTTGTCGAGCGGCGGTTGCCCGGGCGCGATGGCGCGCGCGGCCGAGAAGTCGAGCGCACTGCCGTTGGTGGCCATGATCGCGCCGGTGGGGGTGAAATCGTCGGTGGTCGGCAGGTAGTGCTCGGCCGCGATGCGCAGGCGGTGACCGGCCCAGGTGGCGCTGCCGTCAAGGTTCCAGTAGCTGTGATTGGCCGGGTTCATCAGGGTCAGGCGGTCGCTGCGGACGGTCACGCTCAGGCGCAGGGTGGCGGGGGCTTCGAGGGTGAAGGTGGCGGCAAGGCTGCGGTTGCCGGGAAAGCCGCCCTCGCCGTCGGGCAGATCAAGGCGCAGGGTGGCGGCGGCATCCGACACCTCCGCCAGGTGCCAGCACCTGCGATGACTGCCGGCGGCCCCCGAATGCAGGGTATGGCGACCGTCCTGATTGGCCTCGAACCGGTGCATCGTGCCGCCGATCGGGGCCTGCGCGCCAGTCAAGCGGTTGACCACCGGCGCGATCAGCGCGCCGTGGCAGCGCATCGCGCCAAGGTAATCCTCAAGCCGATCCGAGCCCAGCGTCAGCCCGTAGGGCACCCCGTCCAGCCGGATGTCCTGCACAATCGCCCCCCAGGTCAGGACCACCACCCGCAAGTCGCCTGCCCGCAGAGTGACGGACAGCACCTCTTGCCCGTCGGCGGTGGTGCCGAACTTGCGAATGCCCGCGCTCATGGCTGCCCCCAGGGATATGCGTCGGCCCGGATCGCGGGCCGGTGGCACGATTTGCGCAAAATCGGCTGCGGTCAAGGCCGCTGATCCGGGGCGCGGCTCAGGCAGTCGGTCAGGGTTCCGGCCAGCGCGCGCAGCAGGGCGGGGTAAAGCTCGGGCCCCGGTGGCAGGGTGATCGCTTCGATATCCTGCGCCGCACCGACCCACGCGCCGCTGCCCGCCGCGACGGTAGCTACGAATTTCGGGTCGCGCCCGGCTTCGGGAAAGACGCAGAGCGCGCCGCCTTCGGCCAGAACCCCGCCGATATGCGCCAGTTGCGCGGCCCCCGGCGCTGCCGCGTCGCTCAGCTCGATCGCGCCCACCACCTGCAAGCCGTAGTGATCGGCGAAATAGCCAAGCGCGTCATGGAAAACCACAAAGGGCCGACTCTGGACCTTCGCCAGCCGGGCCGCCAGCTCGGCGTCCAGCGCCTGAAGGGCTGTCTGCGCGGCGGCGGCGTTGGCGCTGTAGGTCGCGGCATGTCCGGGATCGCGCCGCGCCAGTTCCGTGGCGATGGTGGCCAGCCAGGCGCTGGCGATGCTCGGGTCAAGCCAGGCGTGCGGGTCGATCGCCCCGTCAGCCAAGGCGCGCGTGGCACCGCCCCCCTGGTGCAGCAGCGCCACCGCCCGCGCCTTCTCGCCCAAGGCCGCAAGCGCGTGCGCCAGCGCCGGGGTCAGCTCGGGCCCGACCCAGAACACCAGATCGGCCCCGGCCAGCGCCTGCGCCTGCGATGGCTTCAGCTGGAAATCATGCGGGTCTGCCCCCGCCGTCAGCAGCATTACCGGCGCGCCCAGATCCCCCATCACCTGCGCCACCAGCGCATGGGTCGGGCCGAAATCGGTGACCACCCGCGGCACCTCGGCTGCCGCCGGGGTGGCAAGCCAGGCCACCCCGATCACCGCCAGGACATGACGCATTACATTCACCCTTCCCTTGCGTGAGCGTCGGGGTTATGGGTGTAATAGTATAACATGTCAACCGGTCCCCCATGGCATCCGCTTCTGCCTTTCAACCCCACGACCATACCCACTGCTGTGGCGATGTGCTGGCGCATGCGCAAGCTCTGGTGGCCGAGAGGGGGCTGCGCCTGACTCCGGTGCGCCAGCGCACGCTGGAAATCCTGCTTGAGGCGCACCATGCCCTCGGGGCCTATGATGTGCTCGAGCGGCTGGCCGCCGAAGGTTACGGCAATCAACCGCCGGTGGCCTACCGCGCGCTCGAGTTTCTGGTCGAGCAGGGGATGGCACACCGCATCCGCCGCCTCAATGCCTTCACCGCCTGCATGAATCCCGGCACCCTTCACGCCCCCGCCTTTCTGATCTGCCACCGCTGCAACGCGGTAGCCGAGGCCCCCGCAGCACCGGTGCGCACCGCCCTCGATGCCGCCGCCGCCGCGCTTGGCTTTGCCATCGAGCGCAGCAACATCGAGGCGGTCGGCCTGTGCCCCGCCTGCCGGGCCAGATCATGAGCCTGCTCGCCGCGGAAGCCATCAGCGTGCGCCTCGGTGGGGCCGAGGTGCTGCATGCGGTCAGCCTCAGGGTTGACGCGGCCGAGATAGTGACCATCGTCGGCCCCAACGGCTCGGGCAAATCAACCCTGCTGCGCGCCCTTCTGGGGATCGTGCCGCTGGCGGCGGGCCGGGTTGCGCGGCAACCACGGCTGCGGCTTGGCTATGTGCCGCAGCGACTGGCGATCGATCACAGCATGCCGCTGACGGTGCGGCGCTTTCTGTCGCTGCCGCAATGGCGCAGTGCGACGCAAGTCGCGTCCGCCCTGACCCGGGTCGGGCTGCCCGAGGTCGCGGATCAGGCGATGGCTGGCCTCTCGGGCGGTCAGTTCCAGCGCGTGCTGCTGGCACGCGCCCTGCTGGGTTCGCCCGATCTGCTTATCCTTGACGAGCCGACCCAGGGCCTCGATCAGCCCGGCGAGGCCGCGTTCTACACCCTGATCGACGAGCTTCGCCGCATGACCGGCGTGGCGGTGCTGATGGTCAGCCACGATCTGCATGTGGTGATGTCAGCCTCCGACCGGGTGATCTGCCTCAATGGCCACGTCTGTTGCGAAGGCGCCCCGCATGTGGTCTCGAATGCGCCCGAATACCGCGCCCTGTTCGGGCTGGGCACCAAGGGTGCGCTGGCGCTTTACCAGCACGTGCACGACCATGATCATTCCCATGATCACGGCCATGGCAACGACCCGGCCGCGCCCCACACCCTCGGCCCCGAACTGAATGCCGGGCATTCCCATGCTTGACGATTTTCTGACCCGTGCCGCCCTTGCCGGCTTCGGCGTGGCGCTGGCAACCGGTCCGCTAGGGTGCTTCGTGGTGTGGCGCCGGATGGCCTATTTCGGCGACGCCACCGCCCACGCCGCGATCCTTGGGGTGGCGCTGGCACTGGCCACCGATCTGCCGATCGGGGTGGGCACCCTGGCGGTGGCGCTGGCGATGGCGGTCGCCGTCTCGACCCTCGCCGCGCGCGGCCTCGCGATGGATACCACCCTCGGCGTGCTGGCCCATTCCGCGCTGGCGCTCGGGCTGGTGGCGGTCAGCCTGATCCCGGCGGTAAGGGTCGATCTTTCGGCCTACCTGTTTGGTGACATCCTGGCGGTGACCCGCCGCGATCTCGGGTTCATCTGGGGCGGGGCGGGGCTGGTGCTGGGGCTGCTGATCTGGCGCTGGTCGGCGCTGCTGACCACCACGCTCAGCGAGGATCTGGCCTTTGCCTCGGGTTTCCAGCCGTCGCGCGAGCGCCTGATCCTGACCCTGGCGTTGGCCGTGACGGTGGCGGTGACGCTCAAGGTGGTGGGGGCGCTGCTGATCGCGGCGCTGCTGATCATTCCCGCCGCAGCCGCGCGCAGCCTGGCGCGCAGCCCCGAAACCATGGCCACCCTTGCCACCCTGATCGGCGCCGGTGCCGCCCTCGGGGGCTTGCGCCTGTCGCTTGCGTTCGACACCCCGGCCGGTCCCTCCATCGTGGCAGTTGCCGCCGCCGCCTTTGTCGCCGCGACGCTGGCCGGGCGGCTGCACCGACCCTGATCCTTCACCTTTTTCCAAGTATCCTCGGGGCGTGCGGGGGGCGGAAAGTCCCCCGCGTCGGGGGCGAGATCCCGGATTCATGTCGTTTTTATCCGCCAATGGTCGGGTGGCCTTGGCGAATGCTCCCGGCTTGGCGCATGAAGGAGAAAATTCGCGCAGATGGAGTCGCCTGATGAAAACGCATGTCAAAGCTCTGGTTGTCGGCGGCGGGGCCATCGGCAACGCTGTCGCCTATCACCTGGCGAAAGCCGGATGGGAAACCCTGCTGGTCGAACGCGACGAGCTGACCTCGGGCTCGACCTGGCACGCCGCCGGTCTGCTGCCCTTGTTCAACATGGGCTATGCCACCACTCATATCCATGACTACAGCGTGAAGATGTACAAGGGGATCGAGGCCGAAACCGGCCTCAACCCCGGCTTTGCCGTGGTGGGCAACCTGCGCATGGCCCAGACCGACGCCCGGATGGACGAGTATCGGCTCTATTCCTCGGTCGCGGATTCGGCGGGCATCTATCACGAGTTTCTCACCGCCAAGCAAATCAAGGAGCGCTGGCCGCTGGTGCGCACCGACGATCTCAAGGGCGCGCTGTTCCACCCGCAGGACGGCTACATCAACCCCGCGGACGTGACCCAGGCGATGGCCAAGGGCGCGCGCCAGCTCGGGGTGACCATCGAGCGCCGGGTGCAGGTCAACGGCTACCGCTGGACCGGCTCGGAATGGGTGGTTTCCTGCGTGCGGATGGTCGAGCAGGGTGGCAATCTGGTCGAGTCCGATGACCGCTTCGAGATTCACGCCGAGCATGTCGTCACTGCTACCGGCAACCACGCGCAACGCACCGCACGCCTGCTGGGGATCAAGATCCCGGCGATTCCGGTCGAGCATCAGTATGTCGTGACCGAGCCCGACCCGACACTGGTCGAATGGCGCAAGACCAACCCCGAGCACCCGGTGCTGCGCGATGCCGATGCCAAGTGGTATGTGCGCGAGGAACGCGGCGGCTGGATTCTGGGGCCCTATGAAAAGGGTGCCCCGGCGCGCTTTCCCTACGCGGTGCCCGATACCTTTCGCGCCGACCTGTTCCCGCTCGATCTCGACCGGATCGAGGTCGAATACATGTCGATGATCCATCGCCTGCCCAGTTCCGAGCACGTCGGCCTGAAAACCGATTTCAACGGCCCGATCTGCTACACCCCCGACGGCAACCCGCTGGTCGGCCCGGCACCGGGGCTGCGCAACCTGTGGCTGGCCGAGGGCTTTTCGTTCGGCATCACGGCGGCGGGTGGCACCGGCCACTATCTGGCGCAGATGATGACCGAAGGCGAGGCCGAGATCGACATGGCCAGCCTCGACCCCAAGCGCTACGGCGGTTGGATGACCACCGAATATGCGATGCGCAAGAACGAGGAATGCTACGAGCACGTCTTCGTGCTGCACCACCCCGACGAGGAACGCCCGGCCTGCCGCCCGCTGCGCACCGACCCGGTTTACGATCGCCAGGCGGCGCTCGGCGCGCAGTTCGGTCAGGTCAACGGCTGGGAGCGTCCGAATTACTACGCGCCACCCGGTTTCTCGGACCACGACAGCCGCAGCTTCCGGCGCGGCGGCTGGTGGCAGTATGCCCGCGACGAGGCCACCGCGCTTCGCGACACCGCCGGTCTGATCGACGCCACCGCGTTTACCAAGCACACGGTGCGCGGAGCCGGGGCCACGGCCTTTCTCGACTGGTTCACCTGCAATGCCCTGCCCAAGGTCGGCCGCATCAACCTTACCTATGCCCTGACCCCGACTGGCACCACCCGCACCGAATACACCATCGTGCGCCACGCAGTGGATGACTACTATCTGGTCTCGGCCGGCGCCTGGAGCGCCTATGACGCCGATTACCTGAAGAAATGCGCCGCCGACAAGGAAGCCGAGTTCGGGCGCATCGAGATTGCCGACGTCACCACCCAATACGGCGTTTTTGCCCTGGCCGGGCCGAAGGCGCGCGCCATCCTGCGCGAGATCGTCAGGGACGCCGACCCGGACACGGTGTTATCCAACAAGCGCTTTCCCTGGCTTTCGACGCGCCCGATCGAGCTTGGCATGTGCCCGGTCAACGCCGTTCGCGTGGCCTATACCGGCGAGCTGGGCTGGGAGCTGCACCACCCCATCGAGTTCCAGCGCTACCTCTGGGATCTGCTGCTGGCGGCGGGCGAAAAGCACGGGATGAAGCTGGTCGGGGCGCGGGCGCAGAACTGGCTGCGCCAGGAGAAAAGCTACCGCGCCTTCGGCAACGAGCTGGGCCGCGACGCCACCCCGCTCGAGGCCGGGCTGGACCGCTTTGTCGATCTCGGCAAAGAGTTTAATGGCAAGGCCGCGATGCTGGCAACGGGCATCCGGGTGCGCTGCGTGACGCTGCTGATCGACGGCCCGGCCGACGCCGATCCGTGGGGCAAGGAAGCGCTGTTCGTCGGCGGCAAAAAGGTCGGGCGGATGACCTCGGGCGGCTATTCGGTGGCCTTCGGCAAGTCGATCGGCATGGGCTACGTACGCCCTGACCTGGCCGCCGTGGGCAGCAAGCTCAAGCTGCGGATGTTCGGGCAGGATTGGGACGCGGTGGTGGTCGAGGACAGCCCGTTCGACCCGAGCAACGCCCGCATCCGCATGGATGGCTGAGACTAGGCGAGGGTGGCGGGGGATTGCTTTCCCCCGCCAGACCCCGGCCATGGGGCCACCGAATGCGCTTGACGCAACAAACCGGAAACCCTAATGAAACCGGCACCACGGCGGGTGGGCAGGCAGGCTATGCACCGGATTGCAAATCCGTGAAGATCGGTTCGATTCCGATACCCGCCTCCATTCCCCACTTTTCGCTGGATTTCCCATGATTTTCGCCAGAAGTGGTCATTGATTTCATTGAGAAAATAGACTGTGGGCTATCTTCTGCGGGAAGATGGGCTGTGGCCACCCAACTTGTGTGGGTATCGAATGCGGGTATTCTTGGAACTGCCGATACCCACATACCCCGCAGGACCGATTCAGATGCCCCTCACCGATGCCGCCTGTCGTGGCGCGAAGCCCGATCCCTCTGGCAAACCACGGAAATTGCCGGATGGGGGCGGCCTGTTGCTGTTCGTCTCCCCATCGGGCGGCAGGCTGTGGCGAATGCGCTATCGGTTCGGCGGCAAGGAAAAGATGCTATCCTTCGGGGCCTACCCCGATGTGAAGCTGGCCGATGCCCGCGCCCTGCGTGACAAGGCCAAGCGGGCACTGGCCGAAGGCCGCGACCCTGGGGCTGTCAATCGGCGCGCAATCTTGACCCCTTATCGGCGTCCAATTTTGACCCCCTTGGTGGGCGGAGATCAGGGCCTGAGCCGACGGAACTGATCAAGTTGTGAAGGCGGGTCAGGCCCTG